>Ga0136643_10016966_pt1 | contig 10959 bp, 5 predicted proteins | sample TergutLab28metaG_FD_96883 | JGI IMG/M metagenome (GOLD analysis project Ga0136643, IMG submission 96883) | Labiotermes labralis P1 segment gut microbial communities from Petit-Saut dam, French Guiana - Lab288 P1 (version 3) (version 3) | ecosystem: Host-associated > Arthropoda: Insects >... | reverse complement strand
GATGGATGTATTAACATCCGAAACATGTTGAGCATTAAATAATGAAATAAAAAAGCAAGTGACATCAAGTTGGTCTCCCTTTATTCAACTATCAAGATGATGCACGGTCCAATAAACATAAGATACATACATACATTCCAGTGCATGTAAGATTGTGTTTATAAGTTGATTTATTCTCCATGTATCTAAGTTAATTGAATTTGACAGAAGTAGAGGAAGTGGGAGAGAATAATATAAAGGTAAATATTTCACTCCACTTAATTAATCATCACCTGATGTAAGAGTATGCAGGAATGGCGGTCCAGATCCATGCACTATTGACTCTGTTGTAGTTTGGTGTGCACACGTCAAGAAATAAGTCAAAAGTTGTACTTGTGCTTGATTCAGCATCTCATCATGAAGAAAAGTGGGAGTAAAGGCGAGGTTTCACGCATTCTTAACCTCAAAGTTAGATTTAGCTAAGTAATCAGCTTCACGTCGTGTCCACTTTAACCCTAAAGAAAGAGACGTGATATTCATTGAGTAGGTAGCTGATAGGGCCACAGAACATAAATTGACTCTTCAAAAAACAATAAGATCTTGCCTGTGCTGGGAAACGAACCACTATTCCTCGATCGTCAAATCCGTATTACACGCATTGTATCGACAGAGATATTCATTCCCAAAGACAGGGAGAATATACTTAGTTTATGTCACCCTTCAGTGAACTGCAAGAGACGCCGTCAATTAACCGCTAAAAATATTTATCTTCATGTCTAAAGGGTGATTTAGACTAGGAAATTAAGCTTCAGGTGGCCGGGAGTGCGTTGCGGGATACAGATCTGCTTTGTCATATTTTTGTTATTGAATAGATCACGTTTTAATCTTTAGAGTCCACACACATGCACAACAGTACATTCGCATCCACATGATACGCCCTGAATTCCTAGGAAGTATTCATAATTTCTTGTAAAGTTTGAGGGGTAGTTGACTTTGAGGAAGGGGTCATCTTCCGCAACTTCCTCACACTTTCGGTCGTATAATATAACCTTTTGTTCGGAGTTTATTCTATAACTTTGCCTGTAACGCAGAATTTGCAGCGTCAAATGTTCGCACCAAGGTGTGTTATGACCTGGAGAGGATGAATAGAATGAGGGTCACAGCCTGATTTAGTATTCTATGGCGGCGTTCGTATGCAGGGGCAGAGAAATTCAGCTAACGTCCTCATTCAGAATATACGTTGTCCCGACCAAAATTATAATTTAAAATAGTCTTTACACAAGACATAAAATTCATAGATAAGAGACACGTGGCTCGGTTCAATTAGGATTAGTAACTTCAGCACATAGTCAAGACTATATTAGTGTTCGCTAGGTGCTGTCATAATAGAGAGGTTTAATGTAGGCTCGAAGAAGTATAGGAGGTAGTGGATTTGAGGTTTTGACTGAGATGAGTACGAAGATTTCGATCTTCTGGAATGTGGCGCCATGTAGTTCAGTAGAATATTAAACTACATGGCTTTGCGTTCCTCATTACTACTATAGTATCATCATGGTAGTGGAGATAAAAGGAAATGTGGATACTGGATATTCTGTCTTGAAAACGGCTAAGGATCTGAGGTTGACAGTTTTGAGCCGAGAATCGACCTACATATATATATATATATATATATATACGTATATGTCTGTTCTCAGATCGACAATTTTTTTCTGAACGGCATAAAGCCTAAAGAATAGAAACTTAACGTACTGGAATATTCTTGCTTTGGACTACTCAGAATATGTTATATGACTCTGAACACTCGGAAGGATATCTCAATGTTACAGTTCTTTCATGCTTTTTTTTAAATCTGTGCCAGTACCGCAGATAACGTTGCATCGAATTTTGTGATGTTGATGAACATGAATTACAAAGTATGTGGTAGGGAGAAATTTGACCTAATTGAGGCAGTGTCCGCCTATTTTTCTGGAGGAGCTGAGGGAAACCACGAAATGCTCCCTCCGCCTCCAACTTCCCCTCCCCAAAATTTGGGCCCGAAATTCGGAACTTACTGTCAAATCAGACTCCTTACCCCCACAGCCCACCTGCTTAATCCTCAAAGTTATTGCAGGTATACTTTACTGCATCTTCTGTTTATTAAATTAACCGTTTCTAATTTCTTCCCTTGAATTTTTACAACCAAATAAATATCTAACATGAACAATCAGGCTGAAGTTTTAGACTCGTTAGAATATGTCAGTGAGTTAGCAAGCTTAACATGATCTGCAATTATTCGTGTTGTAGCGATGCGTACATTTATGTACAAACAATCTTAATGCCGGTGTAAGAAGTTTAAAATCCGTAGGGCGGAGATATCACAAAACTTGACTAACGATGAATCATCAATGTGTCTCATTACGTGCAGGTCTTGTAGGGTGTATATTATCCATTGGATCTGAAGAGCAGCGAAGCGAGAATGCTGTTTGGTTCAAATGTGCCGCTCAATAGTGCAATTATATAGCGCCAGGAAATGTCATTGTAAGAGAACGACAGTATCGCATTCATACATCAAGTGTTCCCACTTTGTGTTAAGACTCATCCTTGTGCGTTAATTCAGGTGATGGAAGAGACCAGACGTCTTCAAAAGGTCTTAGTATAACACTCATTTAAAAATGCGTGTCGGATTGTGCACTTTTAAAATTAACCGTTTAGAACACAGAGTTTACTATAAATATCAGAAGCGTAACAGCAAAGAATGTCTGCATTTTGCTCACACTGCTTATTATGTGTTTAATACCATTTTCACGATAAATAACGATTATTTTCCTAAACATTTTTCAGCTGGTAATTCTTTGTAATGGAGGGGTCGTGTTTTCTGTGAATAGTAACTTAATTTTTAAAAGTGATTAAAATGAGTTTAAAGTTTTGAGCTGATAAAAAGCCAACTAAATGCAAGCCTGCTGTCAACTAGACGCCAAATCAAGTGTAAAAGTGCAAACTTTGGGGTTGTTTGAATGTGCTTCTTCCTCATGAAAGTAAAGTGAAATGCCAACTTGATGCAACTAGGTAATTTTATTGATGTATTCTTAGCTCGACGTGTTTCAGGTATATACGCCCATCATCAGGAGCATTAGATGTTGAGTTGCAGCATATGGTTTTCTGCACCGAGTTTTTGGAAGGGTGGTGGTCTTGAGAGCCGCTGCGTAGGTCGTGTGTGTTGTGTGGACGGTGCACGGCACCACCCGCACCATAATCACGGCCTACGCAGCGGCTCTCAAGATCACCACCCTTCCAAAAACTCGGTGCAGAAAACTATATGCTGCAATTCAACATCTAATGCTCCTGATGATGGCGTATTTACCGGAAACATGTCGAGCTAAGAATACCTCAATAAAATTACCAAGTTGCATCAAGTTGTCATTTCACTTCATTTCATGTAAATGTGTCATGTTCTCTTTCCTTTTTTACCCTCAAAAAAAAAAGACAGACAATGTACATATAACATAACATTGAGGCGCTTTCAAATAACTGTCATTGCCGTGGAAAAGCAATAATTATTACATATTTTGAATTTGCTTCTTTAGCTTTAGTTATTCAGCACGCAACGCGTTTGCGCCATGTTATATTGTCATCTGCGTCCTGTCTGGCTGTACCATATCTTTCCCCGTTATTTCACGAAACGCACGATTTTCAGAAAAAAGTTTTTGAGCATGAAATGTGTTTTGATTTTATCTACAACTTCTGCCTCACACTTTCTCATTCTAAGGAGAATTGAGCGAGATGTGATAAAAAATATGTATTGACCTTCATGGAAGGTATCCGTTATTTTTCCAAGATTTTAATGACACTTGAATTTTCTCGACAGATTTTCGAAAAGTACTCAGACTCCATCTAATGGGAGCCGAGTTGTTCTATACGGAGCTACAGACAGATACCGACAGACGGACAGATAGACAGTCATTACGAACCTAATAGTAGCTTCTCGCAATTTTGCGAATGCACCTGAACGGACTATTTAGAGCGAAGTATGCCTACCACAATCAGGCTCAACCGATCGCTACCGCTGGACTTTCCGAGTATCGAATCTCGCTTGGGACGAAATTGTCCACACTTGTCCAGATCGGCCCAGGGGCCCAACCAGCCTACTGCACAATGGGTACTGTGTTTCTTTCTCTGCGGTAAAGCGGCCACGGTACGTTACCTTTACCCCCCCCCCCCCAATCCAGAGCCGAGGTTAAAGAAAGAATAAAGCTCTACTTCTACTCCCGTTTTGGGCCTTAATGACCTTTTCTAAGGCGAAATTTATCTTACCTTTACCTTTAGTGGGTCTCGACATTTACTTATACGGAACTCTAATTTGCGTGGCTACAAGATTTGTAAGAAAGTTAAAACTTTTATATGTACTTATGCTTCTTGTTTTTTTTTATGGCTTAAATATAGGTCTAACACATTAATGGAAAAACACAGAGAGAGTTTTCGAAAAGAGATGCTGAAGAAAATATTTGGACTTAATAGGAAAGAATTTACGTGACGCTGGACAGAATTACATACAGAGTAGCTTAGTGAATTGTACTGTTCGCTAGATGTTATTATGGTGATCATATAAAGGGACTGGGATGTGCGAAGCATGAGAAAAGACAAACACTTTTTACTTTACAGAACGTCGGTGGGAAAACAGGAGGACTTGAGGAAAGAAATAGAGTAGATGGAAGAAGGAAAGAAACGGCGTGGGAGATCTACACATAGGTGGAACGAAGATATTGGAATGGACATTAGTGAAATGTGATGGGTGGCTAAGGGCTGAATTTATCTGCCCCCAAAATGGGGACTTTTCGTGCTGGTTTGCGAAAATGCTAATGAAACTTCTGGTTTCATTAAATACAGAAATTTTCTTTTATAGCTCAGTTAGTAGGGCCTATTAAATTGTGAAGTGGGACTTGCTTCCAAGAAGTTAGTTTTGAATTTTCGAAAGAATTATGATGTGTACTAACCTCTTGTGGTACAGGAAGTTCTAGTACCGTCGCCACTCTAGATTTAGTCTCTCAACTCTGTGCTGAGTCACAGTAGTCTTGTCTGCAACGTCTTTGTAACATTCGTTTCGAATAGTCTTGTGTGTACTCGTAGTTCTAGGGATTCAAAATACACACGTACTAGAAGCATGCATTATCATGTGGACTGAAATATTTGTATTAACGTTTAAAGTGGTGCGGTCCTATCAATCTATATTGTAACATGGTTCTGACAATGTCCTATCAGTCTATATTGTAACAAAATTCTGATACGGTCCTATCAGTCTATATTGCAAAAAATTCTGTTACGGTCCTATCATTCTATAGTGTAACAAAACACTGTTACGGTCCTATCAGTCTATATGGTAACATAATTCTGATACGATCCTATAAGTCTACACGGTAATATAATTCTGATAAGGTCCTATCAGTCTATACTGTAACAATTATGATACGGTCCATCAACAAATATGGTAACAATTTCGGTACATACTCTCAGCCTACACTGTAAGTTAACACAGACAACTACAGAGTGATTTCATACCGACGTGACAATATTACGTCTCCCGTCGCTGAGTGTCGTATGCAGTGTAAAGTACCCTCGATGAAAGTTCGCTTGGATAATTGCGACATTCCGTGAACATGCTGGTGTTTACAGTGACGAAAGTGGATGTCTTTTGGGCAGCCTGTATCTCCTACATGCACTCACACTGCAACGGACGACCTGCTCGTTATATTACCCTGATGGCTTAGTTTTTCAGAATATCTTCTTCATTCGTATCGGATGAATGCAGCGCGTCATGCATGTCTAGCAGACACTTAGCATATTAGAAATTTATAATATGTTGCTTTGTAACAATATGTCTATTTATATGCCTCTCACTAGCTGTAGAAGCATTGGAAACTTTTTATTCTCTTGGTTCCTAAAGTGAGCAGGAAGCTAGTAAAAACTTTACTGATGCAGGGTTTCACATCTAGATTCTAGGGACTTCAAGTTTTATGCATGTTTGTGCAACGTTCTCTATTTCCTCTTCATGATTTGCCTTTTCTTTCTCTTCTATTATGCTGAAGGCGTAAGTTAGACGTCCTTGGTTATCCGAGTCAGGCGCGGATGATCTTGAAATCGCCTTCGTTGATAGGATTTGTACGTGGTACAGGGAGCAACGGTAAAATAAAAAGTTTAACTTTCTGAACAGATCTGACAGTATCAGCGATGCATTACTTTATTTAAATATAAAATAAATCCATCACAGGAATTGCAAAGGCACATTTACTGCTACTGTTTGTAGCAATTCACTTTTCTACAAAGCTAGCAAAACAATGGATGGTAAGAGACGTGGTTTACCTCTTCAGATTTCCCTCGTTTTAGGCGCTTTTCGAAAAATTGCGAAAAGCTACTTTTTACTTCGTCATGTCTGTCCGTCCTTCCTTCCGTCCTCATGGATTATCTCGGCTCCCACTAGACGGATTTTCACGAAAGCTCATATTTGACCATTTTTCTAAAACTTGTCGAGAAAACTCAAATTTCATTTAAAAATTTGGCAAGAATAACGGACACTTCACGTGAAACCCCCGTACACATTTTTTATCATATCTTGGTCAGTTCTTCCTAGAATGAGAAATATTTCTGACAAAAATTTGTAGAAAAAAATCACAACATATTTTTCATGTTCAATATCCGTTTTTCGAAAATCACACCTTTCATAAGATAATGATGAAAATTATTACAGAGCCGGACAGGCCACAGATGACAATGTGGCACTTACGCATTGCTTGCTGGGTACCTAAGGCTACAAACACAAACTCATAGTATTTAATACCTACTGCTTTTCCACTGCAACAATTGTTGCAAGCACGCAGTTCAGTGTTACGCGCTACGTACATGCCTGTCTTGTTTAGAAGTTATCTTGTGCCGTATGACGTAACACTATTCAGGTTAACACTTTAATGTCAATTACGTGAAACAACATTAAATTTTATAAGCAGTTATTTCTTTGAGCTTTCCAGAACTACTGAAATAGACTGCATTTGAAGTTGTCAAAAATATGAGTATTCAGATTACAGCCTCCTTGAAAGTTAAGAAGTATATTTTGGTAGATGGGTACTAATTTTTTAAGGAAACTGCTGCGTCCGTCTTATATCCTGAACAATGATGCATTAGATTTCTCATAAGTATTGACATACACTTACTGATTAGACAGCGCTGTATTCCAAGAGACTGAAATTTTAATTGTAGAAGGCGTGAGAATCCACACCCCCGCTGCCGTGTGAACACTTTCTACCCACTTAATTAAAATTACTTAGCCGCTATTGTAACTAGTGTTCTTTAACATCAAGTGATATAATGGGTTTATGAGCGGGGACTTCTAAGAGAGCGATTTTCTTCTATTTGTACATTATATAGTGACATTCTTCTGAAGAGCCCTAAACCAACCGAGATTCAAACTGCATAACTCCGGAATACAAATCCAGGGCATTATCCTTATGCCTTCATTTTTGGGTTACAGCTTTATGAGTGCATCACGTTACGGGTTTATCACTGCACCGCAGTACAGAATACCGCCTGTCAGTTCTGGAACATGAATGGTATATTTGTTACCTTTTTCAACTGGCGCTATCCTTGTAAGACTTCTGCGTCGGCAGTAACCGCAGCTTTCCCGGTCTCCAGTTTCCAAAAGTCAGCCTTTCGTGAAGGTCTAAACATGTTTTTTTTTCTACCTATAAACATGTCTCTTTCCTCTTCTTTTGCTTCTTCTTCCTGGTGTAGACCAGTGTAAAATTTTTTGGTACTTTAACCATTCACTCTTTGTGTGTGGACGTAACATATCACAGTTCTGCTTTCTAACCTTCATATAGTAGCCTGCTAATTTATTGAAAAAAAAATGCATAATTTTTAAAAATGAAGAATATGGCGTTTTAAAGTTATATGAATTACCAAATTTGATATATGGACATCCTATTTGCACATAAAACTGCTACTATTATTACTTTGAAAATTTACAGGGACAGCCACGCTAACGTGGCCAGCATAGAGACTACTCTATGGAGTGGGCCGCCAGGTGTCAATTCTTGGCGTGGATATTTCTTCGCCACTCCAATGAGAACAGTTCTGTTGTCCAGTCACCTTCGTGTGCAGTATTTACAAAATGCCCTCTCCCAGTGTGTAAAGTAGCCAGGACGTGAATCCAACTGCTTTCCAAATTACAAATGCTGCGAACAACGTCTTTTGTCTGTCCTTATGTCGTTATGGTTTGGTGCTTGTTTAAGGAGACAGGTAATTCAGGTTTAGGTTATGCTATCTTCTTACACAAAACAGTGTGCCTTCCAAATCTGAACAGCAATCTTACTTACTTACTTACTTTACTTGTCTACTTACTCCATGGTGCAGAGTCCTTCTCAAGAAGCTAACTGGTCCTAAGCTAGTCAAGAAATTCCGCGCAATGTATGGAACCCGAAGGTTCATTACCTCATTCACATGTGTCCGCCACATGTCCCTTTTCTGAGCCAGATCCATCCAGTCCATGCCCTCACATCTCAATCCCTGAAGATCCATCTTAATATTATCCTCTCATTTACGCTTGGGTCTTCAAAGTTGTCTCTTTCCTTCAGGTTTCCCCACCAGAACCCTGTATACACCTTTCCTCCCCCATACGTGCTACATGCCCCGCCCATATCATTCTTTTTGATTTGATCACCCTACAATATTAGATGAGGGTTACAGATCATTAAATCCTTATTATATACTTTTCTCCAATCCCTTGTTATCTCGTCCATCTTAGGCCTAAATATTCTCTTCAACACACTATTCTCAAACACCCTCAGCCAACGTTCGTCCCTCAATGTTAGCAACCAAGTTTCACACCCATAAAAAGACAGGCCAAATTATAGTTCTGTATAACTTAATCTCTATATTTTTGGATAGCGAACCGAAAGACAAAAGATTCTGCGCCGAAAAACAGCAAGCATTCATTCCCTGATTTCAATCTGCTCTTAATTTCTTCCTGAATAGAATTTTGATTTGTTAGGGTTGTTCTCAATTATTTGAACTCTTCCACCCTTTCAAAGAAACTAGTCTGTATACTGTGACTTCATCCTGCATTCTGATCTCGAGACATGACCATGACTTTAGTTTTCTCAGCAATTATTTCTAGTCCAATCTCCTTACTGTAACTACTGGAGATTCGTTTCTTTTTACACGTTACAGTATTTACGCTTCCGACCAATATATTAACATCATCAACGTAAAACAAAAGTTGCGCAACAATCATGAAATTAAATAAGAATTAGGTGAAATTTCCGGTTTAATAAAGTGCTTAGAAATTTCAAGCACTTTTTACAAAGAGTTCAAATAAAGAAAAAGCATTACGGAATGAGGACGATTTTATTTTCCAAGGAAATGAATTACTAAAAACGTTCTTCGCTCGTGAACTACATTAGGATATTGAGTAACATCGCTGCAGTAAATTTTATCTTCTGCCAAACATGACAGAGGTCACTCTCTCCCATCGATTCGTATTCAAAACATGACTCAATCGATTCTGCTCCACGGGAGGGCTGAAGTGCATGCTGATTTAACTCGATCAGGACCCAACTCATCTCGATTTCTCATTGTACGCATGCTAAAAGTCATGGTAATAGATCCTGTATCAACTGTTACTAGGTTGTATTGCTTTGTTATAACGGGACATTTTTATTAAACCCTTAAATCAAATTTGTTACTAGACGTACCACATGCTTTGGTACCAAAAAGTGTAGTTTACCTAAACATCGTATTTGTGGGTCGTGTATGATCTTCAGTTTAAACAGTCGTTACTCGCCTAAACAATCTGAACACAGTGACTTTAATAATTGATGGTATGAATATTCACTGCGAAGTAGGAAATTAATTTTTATTTCATTACAGGAACTTGGCTTTTAAATGGTGGCTGTTGATGACAAAACTCTTAATGAGAAATGAGGTAAATTAAAAGGCTAACAAGCGTAAATTTTGCACAACTTAAATCCTGGACCTATGATCTATCGCAAATCAAAGTATGTACATTTAATAAATATTAGGTAATTGTCTGCGAGGGGTAATGGCCTTATTTAAAACCCGAAAGCCTATGATCTGACCGAGAAATAACCGAACACTTCTGGGAATACACTTTTCATTACTAATTTCACAAACTCGCTCTCCTCATCTATTTAGTAAATCAGGAATTAGATACGCATCTTGCAACATTTATTCTTTAAAATGCATGTTAATATTGTCCTCGATTACGCTTGTTACAGTTGTAATTAACTTTCAGTTACACAGTCTGTTTTACTGATATTTTTTAATACAAAACCTTCGAAATAGAATCACGTATACAACACTTCTCGCACAGACTCCTGCAGAAGAGATGACAGGTATTTCGCGAACAGTTCTGCAGTATAGCCTTTACTTTACCGTATATTGCCAATGGGTCCTTGAAGGAGCGGTTAACAAAATAAGACAAAATATCTTCTGAAGAATATTGTCAATTTTAAATCCCAGTCGACCATTTCTAAGCAATCGGGTTTCGCTCCTGGAAGTGACGTGGGAGAGGGGGTTTTGTATCATGGAATGTACTGCATAGGAGCGATAGAATAAAGTATTCGGATAAGAGGCAAATTGCTTATGGATGCTATTCTTTAGCTGTTTCGCATTCGTGTTCGAGAGAAGACATTACTACAAACATTCTTCTGCCATCTTCTCAAAAGTCAACACCTTATTGCACATAAGAGTGGCAATAAAACCAGCTCTTTATATGGCTCATTACATGTTTTGCATTATTATAAACAACTCTGTATATTTAGGCGAATTGGAACGAGGCAATTTTTTTGGTATATACAGAGTGTCCCAGGAGGTATGTGCCAGACTTCGGGAGGATGTTCCTTATGTTAAAGTATACCGATATAACCCAAAACACCTATGTCCAAAGTTGAACGGTTACGGAGATAATGGCCAGAGAAGTTTGAAACTTTGACAGCT
>Ga0136643_10016960_pt1 | contig 10960 bp, 9 predicted proteins | sample TergutLab28metaG_FD_96883 | JGI IMG/M metagenome (GOLD analysis project Ga0136643, IMG submission 96883) | Labiotermes labralis P1 segment gut microbial communities from Petit-Saut dam, French Guiana - Lab288 P1 (version 3) (version 3) | ecosystem: Host-associated > Arthropoda: Insects >... | reverse complement strand
TAAGTGTGTTCATGCAGCTAATGGGGTACATGGCTCTAACAGCATAACAAGCCCTATTCAATTTTGGAAGTATTTTTATAACATGATTCTTCCAGCTTATGTGGTCATCTAATTCAAGCCCCAGTCTAGACAATCAACCAAACAGCCAGCCAGCCAGCCTGAATTGTCTGAATTTGAGTAAACCAATTTAACTAGACTAAATTCCAATTTTGAACTGCTGTGTAATGTGCCTCTAGTTAAAAGATGTTTTCCATGCAAAAATTTTACATGTGTTTCTTATTTTCTCCATGCTTACAGGGTGATTTGCAGTGGACACAGAGCTTGAGATCCACAAGAGTGAAAAGGCGAATTACATAATAGGAAATTACATTCATCAACTCCACCTTAAGGTTGCTTAAGTTACAAGACCAGACATGACACAATGAAAGGGAGTTTAGTTTGTCTTGAAAGACTTCAAAATGTGTTGTTAGTTAAATTATATAAAGCTTCTTCAATATCATGATGTTCTTTATAACTTTCAGTTATAAAGACACTTGGAGCCCCTATAATCAGTCACAAGGAAATCCTTTTGGATTATGTACGTTAGTTCGTAAGTCTGACTGATTGTGGCACACAGAGACGTGTTTTTTTACAGCATGGTATCAGCATGAGTGCACACATTACGATTTGTCTTTTTATTTGACAGTTCTTTTATGACAAAATTTGTAAGATGCATGTGTTCCAAGACTCTAAATTAAATTTGAATCTAATCAACAAAATAATGCCTCTTTTCACATTACTTGATACAAAAGGAAATGAACGTCAAATATCTTGTGCTGGAAACAAAGTGTATGAATTGGAAAAAGCTTATTGATTGTATGTTACCCAAACTGAACAGTGTGTGCTTTGTGATTAGATAGTTGAAGTATTATAGCACCATCAACACTCTTAAGATGCTGTATCTTGGGTATTTATATTCAGCTATGTTCTATGGAATAATTTTTTTGGTGGAGGGTTTGGGGGGAGGGAGGGAACTGGATAGACAGGAGCAAATTTTTTCTTCAGCCAAAGAGAATTGTGTGGGCAATGCTGTGGATTATTTGCAAACCACATATTAAAACCATGGGAATATTGACAGTGCCTTCATAGTATACATTATCCAACGGAATCTTGGTTAATAATTTGGCATATTTTCCTCTTAATAGTGAAATTCATAATAAATTAACAAGAAATACAAAGTGTCTCTATGTCCAACAAGTAAACTTGTTACTATATCAAAATGGTGTCTATTATATTAGTATATAGGTTTTTAATATTTTACCAAATTGGATAACTGATTTGGTACAAAACAAGAAGAAAAATGGAGTATCACGTCGGGGTCACTAGTTATATGGACTATCATATCGGGGTCACCAGTATGGGTGGGATACTGTTGGGCTGTTCCCAGAGTAACAACTACAGTACCAACATATATATTGAAATTTATTGGGGTCTCATAAGTCGTACAGCAGTTAGTGGTTACGGCAGAATCCCGTGATTACAAGTGCATCTGTGTGGTAAAGCTGCTAGCGCCCACCAGCCACTCTGCAGCCCAACCGTACATGCCGCTGGTAGCATTCGGCCCGCAACTGCGCAGCCAACAAGTGCACCCACCCTCATCCATGAAAACGACAAATGGCATGCGTAACTCTAATCCTTGGCGAACACGGATTACATTACAATTGTAGAGACTTACGAAAGTCAAGTGACGTGCGAACGCTTGATGTGTAAATGTTAAATTCATCTCTTGAAAATATTACCACATAATAGGAACTGTGAATATTGTAAACATATATTCCACACTGAATCATGCCACATATGACACAGTACAATTAACAACAAACATGCCAAGAAAACGTATCAAGCAGGCATATGTTAAACACAACCTATGTTTGCTCAGGGAACTGATCGTGAAGCTGAGACTTCGAAACGCGATGCTTTGTAACGCGTGTGTTCTTGAATAACGTCATTACTTGCATCATACAAAAACACGAACTTACAAGGAATTTAAATGTAATCTTGTTTATGTAATCTGACAGGAAACTGTGTAGCATATGGAATTGATTCCCTTGTTCTAATGCAGAGACTAGTAAAATGGCAGTGAATGTTTTTTTTTGCCCAGGACCGTAATCTGTCTTTTATTTTTTAGTACAAGTACTGCTTGTAGTAATTCGTTCTGTAATATTGAAATACTTTATCACTTACATTTAATATTTCAATTTGAAATTGATTCACTAGGATGTATGATTAATTAAAGTAGTTAGAAGTCTGCCACATTTATATCACATTTCAACAAACCTGAAAGTGTGTTTAACATTTCTTGTGTATCTTATATTTTTGTTTCTCTTTCTCCTTTCTCTTATGTGTCTGTATTTTTACTTTCCACACCATAGCAGTTATTCAACCATTATGAAATACATGTTAGCCATATAGCTAATCAGAATTTGTATGGAAGCATAAAGTAAGAAACACTGAGTTCATAGACTGGTTTGTTAGAGCACATGCAGTTGAGAGATATTCACGTGCCTGAATTACAAACATAAGCTTTCCATATTTACCCATTTCTGACTGGTATCTGCTATTTTGTCAGTCATCTTACTTTGTATCCTACATACATTACCATTTAATGCCATTTTATTCAGTATTTGTGCCATCTGTTCAAATATACCAGAACTTAGTAGTTGGAAGGACAATAAACTTTGGGATGGGATTTGTTTTTCACACTACAGGCAGGCCTCATTTTATGATGGCCTCATTTCCGAAAAACGACATGGAAATTGAAATAGTGCAAATCGAACACAAACTTCCTATTTGAAACTGTATTTCTGGGGGGTTAGGGGATTGACACTCATCTTGTTTAGTGTACCACTATACCACTAGTGGGCGTACAGACTTGTATAGTATATATGTCCCATATATACAGTATACAAGTATGTACATTTCTAAACAGTATATATGCATTTCTGTACAATATATTTATTTGTTTATAATGCAGTAACATTATGAGAGAGTAACAGGTATACATGTAGTTTTTGTTACGGTTCTTTCGGATAGGATGGTAGCCCTGCTGCACAAACACTTTAGTTACTGACTTAGCACTTTCTTTTATTATATCAGAATTATCCTGAACTGTACATACACTGTTATGAGTGAATCTTACATTATGGCATATGTCAGCAGTTCAGCTGTTTCAGGACGGCTGATTATTTGTAATGTCTCTTCAGTACTGATTGTATTTCACCATTTTTTCACTTTGATTGCATTAGGCACTGTAGATTTACATGTCTCTGTCATTTTGGTAACAAAAGCCAATGCTGTCAAGGGGGGAACTACATCAGCCTCATGATTATGTCACCACCATATTCAATCCATACACATGACTAGTGGCATGACAGTGATGTCACTTTTTGCTACCCCTCGAACAGTAGACAAAAGCGGCCATGGATTGTGTACATCACATCGTGTTAAACCAAAAAGTATCGCATATTTGGAATGCCAAATCATATTACACCGAAATTATCACATAAATTCAGAATAAAGACGAAATACTGAATACACGAACTGATGTTTTCGACTGATTATACTGCGATTCCCGAGAATTTTAGGATATTTTGTATCATATATTCAATAAATACAACAGATTAAACCTCAATCTTGGGTCTTTGAGGCCCCCCCTCCCTGCCAACCTGGAAGGGCAAATATGTAAAATGAAGACAAAATAAAACTACATGGAAATTATAAAGTACCTCAGCTGAATGATGACATTTTGGTACTCAAATGACCCCCCATGAAAGTGGCATGTTTCTACGTTCTTTATCAGGTAGATTCTGCTGGATGGTCATTTGGTTATTGCAAACCTTGGAACACTTTGTGTTTAAAAATAAAAAGAGCACAAAAACTTGGGATTTTGCCTACACTGCTACACCTTCTGGGTGAATTCATTAAACCAATGTTGCCAGAATAACAAAGTGCTGCAATAAAGGAGCCAACGTTCGTGCAGCCATGTTAAAGAGATTTTAATACAGAAAGCTGCATGATGGCTCCAACTACTCAAAGTTTGACATTTGCAACTAAGGCACAGCAGTGGCCAATGTGAAATTTATACGAGTATGGAAAATGGGTGAGACGGGAAATTAAAAAAGTAAAAGCAACATGCATCCTGTAATATCAAACTGCACAGTTCCTAACCAGGTCAATATTATGCCCTGATAACTAAGATGCATGACAAATATCGATGAGGTAATTTGTACAATTCTGCAGTCCGACTTGTGGCCATGCAAATATACTTCATTTGCAGTCCTTGTCTGAAAACCAACGTCCATTATGTAGTTGTTTCATTGCCGGAAAATAGTAGGATTTAAAAAAATCTGCAGTAAAATCTCATTTCATGCTGACCCTGCAAATTCTACGAGGAACTGCTGAGAGGTAGGTCTGAAACAAAATTGGATTTATTGCAGTACCCCTGATGATAGTGCCTTCCAGGAGAAAGTTATCTGATCGTTAGCAGGGTTTCTACGCTCTGAAAGTATCTAAAACGGATATCATTCGTTTCCAGCAGATTTTCATTCCCTACACACTAAAACACAAGAGTCACTGGCTATCCCATTTTCAAGATTTTTACAACTATCCCTATTATATTTTTCCATTTTTCCACCCACTTCCCTGCGAAATTAATTCTACTTTATTCTTGAGCTCTGCAAATTAGATTGTTTTATGGGGCTTTCAGACAAAACTTACTTCCTTTAAAGTCACATAAGTTTACCCACAATGCTGAGGTTTACAGTAATTTTAGGATATTTTGTGTTTCTTTTGTTAGTATTTTATAAAGTTATTGGCAAAATATTGTGTTACATGCGGTCTGGTACTGGAAACAGTTTCTATTTTAAAGTGTGGTTTGGGGCATGAGCAAGTACAAGTGGATTCCACGTACATACAAAGTTTATATCTTTGCATCTACTTCATTTATTGTATCTTACAATCCAAATAAAGATGCCAAATACACTTGCCTAAATGAATTTGAAAGTAAATGAGAACACACAAAAGTAATGTAAATTTATTCCTTTATTATATTATGTACTTCTTTCCATTGTGGAAGGTGAATTTCCATAAAAGTAGTTAAATTAATATCAGCAGTGGTGTACATATGAGAACACAGTTCTGTTACAAACATGCAATAAGCTTCCCTCTATGCATAATTTATTTGGGAAACCAAAAGCTTTAAATGAGAGACCTCATAACATATCTTCCAGAGTCCCTCCAGCTAATCAAAACCAAAAAATATTTGAGGTCTACTGTGAATGTTCTTAACAAAATCCTTTTATGGTTTGGTCAGTTATATTTCGGTGGCTTCATATTGCTTGTAGAGTGCAATGTATTACTGTTTCCTTGGAAAAACAAGAATTTATACTATTTTGTTCAAATTATATGACAAGAACATAAGTTTGATGTTAGAATTTAATTTCACTATGCAAGGATGCCCTTGGGACAGAGAAGTGAATATATTGTATTACAGACAACTGAAATAATAAATAGTCCATTCTTTTAAAATCACAAAATGCATTCACTTTACCCTGGACCATGTCTTTTGTTTCTTTTAGAGGTAAACTGTGTCACAGAAGGATCAGCAGTGACCATACTTTACATTTTTGGCAAGAACTCTAAAAAAAAACTACGGTTTTGAAAGTCTACCTGAAATGACTAAATTATAAATGTATCAATATAAAAAGGCATATAATATGACTACAAATATTTATATAATATAAATACAATCCTGACATTGAAGCACATACCAACAGTGACATGAACATATGTGTGAGTAATTACAGTCCTTGAAATGTTCTCTTGACTGATTGTGCAGTGTTCCTTTGTCTACAGCAACAGAACTTCACTAAATGTACTTAAAAACATGACAAAAATTTCTAAGAATACTCTAAGAGTTGTGTCTGTGCAATCATTTGTATGTAGTTTGGGAACCACATGACTGTGATAGAAGTGCAAGTATTTCACTTACCATGTTTTGTGTTTCCTTATTGGCCCTATCAAGATGTTCTAGTTTCATTTTTACTTCACTAATATGCTTCATCATGTCTACCTGGTAAGCCTCCATATCTGCTAGTTTCTTTTGCACCTCTATTTCACTTTCTTTTTTCAATCTGCTTTCACTTTCTTGTGATTTCTTTCTATTACAACTGAGAATTATTGCCTGTTGTACTGTTACACGATCTAGTAATGTATTATTCTCCATAAAAAATCCATTGACTTCCACCCTACCTTCCTTTCTGTTTGGGAACACTCTCAACTTCCTATCAGGCAAGTTTGATAATACAGAAAAGAATTTAATGTGTCCACAGCCTGTTTCCTCGATGTAAGATATTAGTTTGACTCGAGCGCTTAAACTCAAAATCTCGGCATCATTTCTTATGGATTGGGTATCGCTCACAGCCAGACCACTGAGGAGGTTCAGAAGAACAATTGAAATCAAGAATACAAATACAGTGAACACCAAGTGGCTTGTGTATGGAGCAGCATCAAATGGAATATCAGATGCTTCAAATTCCCCAGCAAACATTATAAAAATTTTTAACATAGACATCCCAAGGTTTGAGGAAAAGAAATCATCTTCAGTGGAACCACTATTTCGAAACATCGTGTAGAAACTTATACCAAATGCAAAGAATAGTGGACAATAGCATATCATAAATGTTAAGAATGTCCAGGCAACAGTTTTCAACATTTCGAGGTGAACAGAAAGGACAGGGAAACCTCCTAAGAATGAAACAAACTGAGTCCATGCCAATAGAAGAGATATAGCCATGCACTCTGGAAATAACTTAATTGTAGTATCTAGACATACATATACTGTTGTTACAATAATTACCCACAGCAACCAATTCTGTGAATATTTTATGTAAGCTTTTGGTGACATACAGAACTGAAAAACCTCCCTTAAAACAAGAATTGCTAGGAGAGTGCAGAGAATTGTGAGGGCTACTGTGTGTTCACTGCCATCACCATTAAGGTTACTTTCATTTTGTTTTATAGTTTCTCCTTCTGTTACAGGATCGGCCTTTTCAGTTGTATTTCCATTCACATGTCCTTCATTAGATTCATCTTTAACATTACCTTTGAGGAAACCATACCAAGTTAGAACTACAAGAAAAAGAGAATAAAACACAAAGTTTGTGAAGTACATGAAACGGATTTTCTTCCACTTGAGTGTCAGAAAGCTGGTTATTACTGGATGTTTCAACAAATGTTTAAATTTATGCTTCCTTGTGAGATAATTTAATGGTGGCATTTCGGGGTCAAAATATTGTTGTTTCTTTCCAGATTTACCTTCATGACTGCCTTTTATGGTTTTTAAGAAATTGTAATCGAAGCTCAGCATATAGTCTTGCTGTAAAGGTGACTCATCATTACTGTCAATACATGCATCTAGGAAATGCTCCAAAACAGAGGGATCAATGTCCGACAAAGGAGGTTGAAGTCCTGATATTCTGTACATGATATTTGCACCATGCCTCAGAAGTGTTAGTACAGTTTCACTGTTTCCCATGCGAGCTGCTATATGTAATGCTGTTTCTCCAGCAGATGTGATGGCACCGATATCAGCTGCTGGGATTTTATGATTTAATGGGCCTGATTCCCCAAGTAACAAACCAATAAACTTCTGAACGTGTTCTGAATCAGCCTCACTTCTGCATTGGACTCTAGCTAGACAGTGCAAAGGTGTACGTCCACGCGAATCCTTAATGTTAACATTTATGCCTTGTGCACATAACAAAATATGTAACAGGTCTGTATTTCCTCTTTTCACTGCTAGATGAAGCAGTGATTGAGAAGTAAGTGGATTGATAGTGTTTGGGTTCACACCTGCTCTGAGCAGTTCTTTCACAAAATTTTCTCTGTTCTTCAGTTGGCAGGCAATTTCTGTAATTGTGCAATGATATGGTTCATCATACCAATGAATTAGATTCACAGAACTGCTCTTAAGGAAAGTTTTAAAACCACTGAAGTCTCCTTTCTGAAGTGATGCCAGAAGCCGACTGGCAACACTGGGTGAGTCTGGATTTTCTTGAAGTGGTGTAGGAAGTTCTGGCAGGATTTCTGGAAATGTGTGTTGGATAGCTTCCCTGATGGATTTTCCATAAGAGCTGCCCAGGAATGTGTCCAAATTCAGACCATGCCCTCTTTTTTTGTGCCGTAACATTGCAAGAGCCATGTCCTTGCGTGACAGCATTATGGTGTGGCTTAGTGCTGTAAGGCCATCCTTATCAGGTCTGTTCACTTCAAGGTCAGACCGGCCCAGAAGTAAGGAAATGCAGCGTAAGAACCTATCCTTGGGGATTTCCCCTAGAAGAGATGACATCCCTGAAAATGAAGAGAGTTGCAAGTCATAGGCCCTGTTGACATGTCTTACTGCACAGATTCCAACGTATATAGTTCTACACTAGAAGTACTGTTTCACTTCCTGATACCATTGTAACACAACCTAAAAATTCAGCACCACTAACAATACAAGTCCCCTGTTACATCCACCTCCATTTCTCTAACCTGTCCCCCTGAGACCCATCACAATAATGGTCTCCATGCCTTCCATCTCAAGGTTTTTAAAATTTGTCTCCATACCCATTTCAATCTTCGAGCAGAGATTTTCTAAGAGATGTTCCTATGCAAGTTTTCTGTGCATTCCTTTTCTCCTCCACGCTAGTCATATGATCAGCCTGTGTAGTGCCATAGGTTTTCCTATCCTAACAATCAAATGTGAACTCTTCTGCCATATATTGCCAATGTGGAGCAGTTCGAACTCCATTTGCCCAATACACCATCATTGTGTGTACAGGAGCTTTACATTACCAGGTAATATGCATAAAGCATGAAGTTATGTTTGCCATTATATGGCTTCCACTACAGTCCGAGGGGTTTTTCAATCCTGTCTGGAGATTAGAAAATGTATACAACCGAGAAGAAAATTAAATAGTAGGCCTAAATTATCACATTATAAATTCACCTATGTTTGGTTTATTTCTAATGGTAAGTCTAAGTTATGCATCAGTTCTTAGAGATGTTACATGTAACACAATACTGAACATGGTATGATCAGTTTCAATTTCTCTAATAGTCCCATTTATTAGATTCTGCATCATCAATTCAGGTGCAATTATTGACAAAGTTTGGAAAATTCAAATCTTTCATGGTACTGATAATTTTGTTTTCACTTTAATTGTTAAAGATTCTAAATATGTTTTCGTATTCTATTCAACAAATACGTGTGTTTGAATGCAGAATAGGCAATTCCATAATTTTCACATCTAAATTAATTAAAAATATTGAAATTTCAAGCCATGTTCACTTATCCCTTTAAAGGTAATGACACCCACAATAAATATTAGTATAATATAAAAAGCTTGATATGCACGATGCAGTTGTGTTATGGTTAGGGTATGCTTTTAAATGCTACACCAACAAGTAAGATGTTCTGTAAACCTGCAATGTGCAGAGCAGTACACCCAGCTTCATCAGCGGCATTCACATCTACTTTGGTCATTTCTAGCAGCACCTCCATAATTTCATAATTCCCTCTCAATGCTGCTATATGCAAGGCAGTCTGTCCTTTCTTCTCTGCAGTGTCCACACTGGTTCGTGGATCCTCCAGCAAGATTCTTATGACATGGAATGAACAAGTTAGAGCATCTTTAAGGTTGAGGGTGATCCACATATCTGGATAAATGTGAAAATAGACTGAATTGTGGCTTTAGATAAAGCTCACAACGTCTGAAGGAGAATCAAGAAATGTTACACCTCACAATGTAGTCTTTTTCCATAACAAGTCCGGATATGTACAAAATGAAATAATGCATTATTTGTAACACAGTACCAATGAATGCACATTTTACACATAAAAATACAGCCCTGTATTGCTCCTACATGTTTCAACCTCATATACACCATCTTCTGGGAGCTTTACACCAAAATTTAAAGCTTACAGTATGTTAAAAGACACTATATTATATATTACATACGTGGTCGGACAATTAAGTTCGCGAACTCGGCACCGTGTGCTTGCCGTGGCAGCACTGGACAAAAACCTTAGTATGGTTTGATGACGTTGACATATCAGCGCTTCACGGCTGTGTTGTTGTTGATCTATGGCAGTCTTTTTCTGAGTGGCATCTATTACTGTCTGCGTGTGTTTTGGTGTGCCGCCGCGAGAATGTTGGTGCTTGAATTAGAGCGGCGAACGAACATTAGATTTCTTGTTAAACTTGGAAAGAATGGAAACGAAATCAGAGGGATGTTAGTGCAAGTTTACGGGGATAATGCTATGGAGTTTACAAGTAGATGAAACTTTTTCTGAGGGAAGAGAAAGTGTCACAGATGAAGAGAGATCAGGACGGCCAGCAACAAGCAGAACTGAAGAAAATATTGCAAAAATTCGTCAAATTGTGCGTGAAAATCGTCGGTTGACTGTCAGGAGCGTAGCAGAGCAAGTGAACATCGACAGAGAAATAGTTAGGAAAATCTTAACTGAAGATCTTGACATGAGGAAGGGGTGTGCAAAAATGGTCCCAAAGGAGCTCACCGAAGAACAAAAACAAAAAAGAGTCACAATTTGCCCAGACTTTGTGGAGAGACAAGATGACATTTTGGGCCGTATCACCACAGGTGATGAAACATGGCTCTACCAATACGACCTTGAAACGAAACGGTAAATTGCACAATGGAAGACTGCCAATTCCTTGCGACCAAAAACATGCCGTCAGTCCAAATCAAGGGTCAAAATAAATGTTGCTGAATTTTTTGATATTAGAGGGATTGTTCATTATGAATGTGCACCAACTGGACAAACAGTCAACCAAGTTTACTATTTGGAAGTACTGGAAAGGCTGCGTGAAAATGTTAGACGGAAACGACACGAACTTTTTGCCAGCAACCCATGGAT
>Ga0136643_10016959_pt1 | contig 10960 bp, 9 predicted proteins | sample TergutLab28metaG_FD_96883 | JGI IMG/M metagenome (GOLD analysis project Ga0136643, IMG submission 96883) | Labiotermes labralis P1 segment gut microbial communities from Petit-Saut dam, French Guiana - Lab288 P1 (version 3) (version 3) | ecosystem: Host-associated > Arthropoda: Insects >... | reverse complement strand
GTGCTCATCATCAGGAGATCAAAATTGCATTACACAGCCTCTGGTATCATCACACCTATAGGTGTGATGATACCAGAGGCTGTGTAATGCAATTTTGACCTCCTGATTATAAGCACATGTGCTCGAAACATGTAGAGGCATGAAATAAACTTATTGTAAAACAAAAATTTTGTGCATCAAGTTGGTTAATTACGGAGATAAATTTCCTACATAGTTGCAATAAGAAGCGTTTCCGTCCAAATTTGCTCCCATACACCGCCGGCAGGTTCCTTTACAGCTGATGACAGTATTCTCTGTTAAATTTAGATTGTTCCTATACGTTCGTTACAGGAAGTTCGCATTGGTTTTCACTTCATATTCGCGGGATACGGTAAAGTTTAGGTTACAGAGAGTTTGATTTTTAATCCAAATTCAATTTCAGACAAATACTGTCGTATTTGCTCGTTACTGCATACCTGGGCAAGCATGGCCTGCGTGGTCGGATGATCTAGTCCCGCAGGGGGTTTCTGGTCGCCGTCCACAGACTCTGAGCTGGAATCCATGGCAGAGCTGGGCCCTGCGGCCGTTCCCTTCTCGTTATCGCCAGCAGACGAACTCCGACCGGTGCTGCAAAGAGAAATAGATAAATTATATAGACAAGGACGGTCTTATAATTACAGAAGTACTGTAAAATTATATAGTCGACATCCGACTGGCCTGCTACAAAACAAGAATTATGAACGATACATTAACAACATTCGTTGTTCTTCGTCTATCAGTCCTTGTGCTGAGATGTAAATCAGTGCTGCAAGTAGGCATGTTTTTGTACCGTATCCTAGCAACAGCTCTAGAGTCGGACGTAACAAACAACTGTTTCTACAGTTCGAGCATTACATTGCCATAACATGTATCGTTACGATACTGAGAAATGGAAGCATATACTTATATACAATGAATGTTAACTGCCGCATATACATACACGTACTTGGAAGTATATGACAATTTGGAGCTGATTACGGAAATCAAAATGCCGTAAAATACAAGGAGTACATTATTAAATCTGCACACACGCCCAAGTTGCTGTGATGGGAGATTAACACATTGTTGTAATTAATGTGACGGTCGGATACAACTTAAATTACACAAACGTGGTCAAAAAACCAAGTTCAGAGAACACCTTAAAGACATAAGCATAGGCATATACGGGAGGATAAAATGAAAATGCACCTAGAGAGTAATATAGAATTAAAATGGATCTAAAAGAGGCAGGATATGGTCTGGACCGATCAGGCCTAGGGTTCCATTACAGACGCAAAACTTGTACCCATCTGTCTATAGACTTTCTATGTATGACTCTTCTCCACGAGGTCTGTTTTTAGGGGCAGTCTACCATGATTTTGGGATATCACCGCGGTGCAGCTCCTGTCTTGCATGAATCACAACTCGATATTGTAGGATGGTAAGAAATGGTTCGTCGTACAGAAAATTGGTACATGACATGAATTAGTTAACTTGTCATGTTAAGGCCGCTGTCCTTTGAAAACCAGTGGCTACTGTACTGTATGTATCATCAGATTTAACAGTGAGCAGCTTTGCAATTGTAAAAAGGCTACGTATGTTTCCCAGAATACAGGCTGATTATTTCCGCACACAACATTCAACGCCGCGTCTTTACAATGCAGAGTGTGTGTTCTCTGTGAGAGAAAAACTAAATTTTTAAACACCATTTACAAGTACCTTAAAATTCGTTTTCAGAGTATCAACAAATTCCCAGGACGATCGACAGGGCACTTACGCCTGTATGCGGTTTAATATCTCTGCCACTCATCAGCTCTAATACCGGTACAATATATAATCAACAACTCTTCCCCCGTCGAGTAATTTTGGTAAATTTGGGAGTAGACCCCATGGGCTGGGCATGTGGCGCGTATGGGTGAGGAGAGGGGGGTGTATGAGGTCTTGCTGGGGAAACCGGAGGGAAGGAGACCACTGGCTAGGCCTAGGCGTAGATGGGTGGATAATATTAGGATGGATCTCCAGGAGGTGGGATGTGGGTATATGGACTGGATTGGGCTGGCCCAGGATAGAGACAGGTGGCGGACTCTGGTGAGTGCGGTAATGAACTTTCGGGTTCCGTGAAATGCGGGGAATTTCTTGACTAGCTGCAAACCAGTTCGCTTCTCAAGAAGGACTCCGCACCATGCAGTGAGTAAGTAAGTAAGTAAGTACGGTCCCAAAGTCGCCCCTATACCTAATTCCACACCATAAAGGCGTACAGAAAACATAAACTCGAAGCTCAGCTTTACGTTCTCGCCGATTTTACGCCGACGGAAAAGGCGTAACAGCAGAGATAAATATTTCTGCTGTATCCCGCTGCCTGTGAGTTCACTAACCGAACTATCCCGGCTCAACATCAATAATAATAATAATATAGGATAGCAGGCTAGGTAGGACAGGATACAGACACTATCAAACATACCTTTCCCGGTAAAATTTTACGATGTGGCGATTAGGATATTTCAGCTGTCTTGCACGTAAGCAAATAATGACAAATGAGTCGACTGTATTTTACTGTCAAGATAGATTATAAAGCGTTTTAACGACTCGCGATATGCCAGCTAAGGGTGCAATTATCATCCATCACACGGATTCATGCGGGCTGCTGACAGAAGGGGGGTAATCAGTGACAGCCATTGTTTCATGTAGACAACAGCAGCAGCGTGGCCAGCAGTAGGTGACAGACACCATGCAGAGTTATCACTCGTGGGTAGGGTATATGGACACGACAGGCAATGGACATTGAGGCGGTTTCGAGTCCACTGTTGCCATGGAAAAGCAATAGGTATTAATTACACTGGGTATGTGTTTTTTGCCCGAGTTGTCCAGCGTGCGAAGTGCATGCTCCGTACTATATTGTCATCTCTGACTATGAAGTGTGCCATCCCCGTTGTGTGTGTATATAAACTAATAAGTGGGTATGTGGTCAAAAACACAACTATATATATCTAATTATACGGGACAGAGCTATGGGGATGCAGCAAGCCATCCAACACCAAGATCCTCCAAACATTCCAGTCAAAAATGCTCAGAATGATCAGCTTTGCCCCCTGGTACGTCTCCAACCAAACCTTGTACAGTGACTTCGACATCCCGTTAAGTAACGGAAGTGGTTCGAATCAACGCCAACAAATACAAAAATCGCAGCACTGAGCACAGTAATCAATTGATCAGAGCTCTCTTCAACCCCTCGGTCGACAGACGACTCAAACGATTATGGCCGGAAGACAGCTCAATAACACTACTCCAGGGAACCACCGATGGATGGTGCCTGCCTTACGACCTTTTCTTACCTCAACCTTACTAACTGCTCTATTTAAATTAGTAGATTGTGATTTGTAATATAAATAAAAAATGCTAATTAGATGTTATATTCTTAGATCCACAGAAACGACCCAAAAGAGAATGACGCGACATGTAATTAAGCCAGACCCCTACGAAGATACAACCGGCTTCCCCAGGACGGGACCCCTCATGACTTTGTTTCTGATAACAACGTGTTATACTTTTAAGTATTATTACGTGGTTCACCCACACACCCAATATAGAGATACTATGCTCCCAACAATGGTTTTGATGTTGAGATCTCCTCATCAAAACTCCGTCGCGCCAATTGTGTATAGAATAACTTAATTGATTCGAATGAAAAAAAACCTGATGATGACCACTATCGGCCGAAACATGCAGTTTTTTAATCTAAGAATATAAACATCTAATTAGACATATATAGTTGTGTCATCTCTGGCCTGCCCGTGCCGTATTTTGCCAATTTTCGGAAAAAAAATTACTGAATACAAAATATTTTTGTTTTTTAAATTTTATCTGAAAAATTCCTCATTCTAAGAAAATCAGCAAGATATAAATGAAGATATGTCTTCATGTAAAGTGCCCGTTATTGTCAGATTTTAATAAACCTTGCACATTCTCGACAGATTTTCGAAATATCGTCAAATATTAAATTTCATGAAAATTCATCCAGTGGCAGCCGAGTTGTTCCGTGCGGACATGACGAAGCTAACAGTCGCTTTTCACAATTTTTCGGATGCGCCTAAAAAGGTCTCCAACCGACTGCAGATTGAAAATTCCACGATAAATATAAGCCTGACACGAAAATGACGGGATGCCTTAAAATAGGCCACGTTGACTCCCTTTGTTAAGTGACGTGCTCAGCATCCACGCTCATCTACCCATCGTATGCCACAGATCAGAAGCTCGACACTTCGAAACGGCATCTTTCAATACTACCCACGGCTTAGACTCGGCTTGTTCGTGTACTACAGACATGTTCTACACCGCTTCCGGCTGACGTAAGAGACAAGAGTGTTGGGGCCTGTAACTGTCTGTCCTCTTTAAGTGGATTAACTTTTTTTTTTTCACTGCAATAATCTACTCTCTCCTTGTATGAATGTATGTTCAATTCCTCCTGCACGCGCCTGTGTATACATACATACATACGTACGTACATACATACATACCCGCGCGCGCGCGTGCGTACGCTCACACCCTACAGCCTAGATCTAGGTCTGCATCTTCGCTTTTGGTCACGGTGCCTCATTTTAAGCAATGTCACTTTCACTACTTCTCATTTTAGCCTTCCACACATTCCGTATTTCTTCATATACGCGTGTTTTGTATAGTAAATAAATGTAACATCACCTGCAGACACAAACATACATGTTAAACATGTTTTTAAGTTTAATTTCCCATAATTAACCTACTTTGTACAAACTTATGTGTAGGGATATACAAATCTCCTCCGACAGATTCTTGTCGCCGAGTTGGGATTCCGAATGCCGCCTAGATGATGCGAATGCAAACGGCTCGCGACGGATTATAAATACAGTCCGCATTTTTCACTTCCCGCGCGAAGTGTTTGTTGTAACTATTCCGCGCGCAATTAAATTTAAAAGAGATGAATTAACGTAGCTCAGTCGTATGAATTAGGTGTTTCCTGGCGAACAGCGTACTGAATGTTGCAAATGTTATATCTGTCTCTCGTCCTAAAGGCAACGCAGGGTAAGAACACTTTTCAACAATTTTCTTAACAAGCTGAAATAGTTCGTGCAGCCCAGCTAACTAGACTTTCGTTTGCGCAGTGTCTTTTGCAGCGCCAGATCTGGGAAACTAAGCCGACGTCGAGAGTCCGTAACAGATTGGGGGAGGGGGGGGGAGATCGCGCTGGGGTCGCAAAACCCCTTGTCCTAAAACTTAATATCACGTTATGAAACGTCACACACGGCGTCGGACTTGGTAGATTGTTGTGAAAACGGTACTGAACTTTTGGGTTCCATAGAAGTGGAGGAATTTATTGAACATCTGAGGCTGTTTGTTGCTAAACACAATGTCCACATGCAGCTGGGTGCCCCTTTCGAAAGTTGCACCAGTTACCGCCTGCAAATTCCAAAACAATGCCTTGAAAACGGCAACTACCTGCTTCCAAATGCTGACGTCTTTACGCCGTTCGTCATTATCATTCCATGTCAGCAGACGATGCATGACGCCTGCAGGTCTGGAAACGGAAGCTGATTTATACTCACGATTAATGATAGAAACCCAAACCTGGTCAAGAGATAGTCCGCTAGAGAGGGTGACAAAAACTGCAGGGGGGGGGGGAAATCGCGACAGTATTATGGCCCATAATGAGGAAACGGTAATTAAAACTGTGAACACGAATACATAGTATATGATCTGCCGTCTATGACTCATGACGCTTAGAATATTAAGAAGGTATAAACATTTAGATCTCTTTTCGAAATGCAATGCGCGTATTTTTAACCAAAGCCGAAGTTCTACGGGCGTTACTGTTGATACTAATTGTTACTGGTGTAACCTACATGTATGATCTCGACGATGATGATTATGACGACGACGAGATCCAGCTTGTAATTTGTGAAATGCGTATGAATCACCTGAGAATGACTTATATCGGGTGATACGAAAACTGTTACCACACATATACGGCGACATTTAGGTTCCAAACACCCTACAGCAGCGGTTCACGGCGCCCTGCCCTTAGTGTCTCCATTTTTTTTGTGAGCCCCCGAGGCCAAAAGAAATACCTAACACTTCTCCGTTTATTAAGTAGTTAGGTCCAAACAACTTAATAACCATTTGTCGTAAGAACTTAGTAGCCATTTGAAATAATAATACAAATAAATTGAAAGAAAAACACAATATTCTGAAATATCCCGCGGCGCACAGTTTGGGTAATCGCCTCCCTAAAGTATTTCTTTCCCTGCAGACAAAAGACATATTTATCACTTTCAAGAAACAATTACAGTTTTGAACAAAACTCATTCTAGGTTAGAATTTGTATGGTTCTCTAATTGTCTAGGATTTATAACTATTCTCTTTACAGATAATTCCCACTGCTTTAATCATGCAACGTACGTATGTATCTTGAAACACCTGCAAAATCGCATTACCGTCCAGGTTTACAATAACCTGAGATCTTGCGCCAAGTAAAACGCCGAGAAGTGCCAAAACAACTAACGATATGTAAAACAAATCTGTAAGAGATTTATAGTCTTACGGCGTTTCAGTATTAGGTCTTTCGGTTTCACGCCGTGTAGTTTAGAACTTGGCACCTAAACGGCGTAACATCCCAGAAGACCGTAATCTTAACGAATGGGTATTCTGTCTGTCCGTCTGTCTCTTGCAGTGATACACTATTAGCCTTTCTCTTGTTCCGCAGTTTGCAGCGGATTTCGCAGCCAGCTATAGTAGAGGCCAGAGGCCAGTTGAAACGTGATGGCACACGCGCAGAAACCAGATTTCGTCTTTCGGCGAAACGGACGAGTCCATTTAAATCGACGGGGGGCGTCCGTTCAGTCGACTGCTGACAGCAGAGGTGTGCGCATCAGCGGTAATAATGCTGGATACACCATGTTCCGAGGTAGTGTCAAGGGTACTGGCTACCCACTTCATTCGCCAGTTTCCCCTCAATTCCCCTCCCTTGCGTCACCGTGTGCCATCACATTTCAACTGAGTCTACCTACAAAGGACAGCATCTCAAGCCGGACTGTTAGGTGTAGAGATTCGAAAAGGACGGACGAAAACGCAGCTTTTGAATGTCATCGTTCAGATTTGTGTAACAAATCTTTACTGGCATCTTTGTCACCGGCCGAATTAACAAGCACAACGCGTGTATTTGAAACATATATATATCAAGCAGGACGTGGCGTTGTTACTTTATCCGGTGTACACTCAAGCGGGCAACTTTGGTAGGACTTACCAATCAATTACAACTTTAGGACTTACCAATCAATTACATGTCTTTCAAGCGGGCAACTTTAGTAGGACTTACCAATCAATTACAACTTTAGTAGGACTTACCAATCAATTATATGTCTTTCAACCGGGCAACTTTGGTAGGACTTACCAATCAATTACAACTTTAGTAGGACTTACCGATCAATTACATGTCTTTCAAGCGGGCAACTTTAGTAGGACTTACCAATCAATTACAACTTTAGTAGGACTTACCAATCAATTACATTGTCTTATCATTAGGCCTGTTAAACGTGCAATGAACCATTATAACTTCACCATAACAGTCACAGAGAAGCTAATGGTCACGTAGCTTGGCGAGCCCCCCCCCCGCCCCCCCACAGCTTTAACGAGGTGTAGCGGTCGTCTATTTTACATCTCAACCCTAAACAGTTCTTGAGGAATCCAGTCCACGCTCCAACACAGTACATTTTTGGGCGCGTATGCAAAATTGCTGAAAGCGACTATTAGCTTGGTGTCTATCCAACCGTCCGTCCGCATGGGACAACTCGACTCTCACTGGACGGATTTTCATTAAAAATTTGATACGTGTATTTTCGAAAATTTGTCGAGAGAATTCAAGTTTCATTAAAATCCGACAAGACCGTCTATCTCCCATGCATGCTTCATATGCGGCCAATCCGAATGTACTTACGAAGCTTCTATCAGTTCCTTCTCAGGTACTAATATTCTGCTCACTCTGTTCTCAAACGTCCTCAGTCGAAAAGAAATTTCAGTCTTCCTCTGCGGTGTAGCTCAGGTCTGAACTCTCCTGGGATGTCGCGGGGCGCTGGTTGGTACTTGGTACCAAACAACCACGAAACTACCAACCCATGACGCGCAACTTCCCACAAGGACAAAGGTCTCAATCCTCAACTGACGTCCGCCGTTGGGGTAAGGAACCAATCTCACACACAGGCGAAACAGCAAGCAAGTTATAAAAGATCACAGCATCCAAGCGGCTGATCGTTCGGACTAACTGCCGGACTACAGGGCATTACATTACATTACATTCCGGAATGTTCACAGTCGCGGCTGTGAGAATCTAAAACGTGGCACAATAAAATTACAATCTAGTATTTTTCAAGCATCACAGTTGCTAAGGCACATATACGCAAACGATTCTAGGTGAATGACTTTTCAGGAATTTAATTTGCTCTTCAACTTCCTCCTTATCACTGCCGTTGGCGCATATTGTGTAACGGCGTCCGACTTTCGAAGCATCTGCGTGTTAGCGTTGTGCGTACGTATTATAAATATTTCCTGCAGTCTGGTGACACGAGACATACGTAACAATACACAGTTCCCCCTGCGACTATTTGTGGACGAACATCCTTGAGCCTACGAGTGTCTAATAGTGATATCTGCTTTGATTTGTGGTACACCTGTGCTCACATTCTTAAAAAGTATGAAACATGTAACTCATTATTAGAGTTTCATATATATAAATAAATAATCAGAGGGCCGGGTAGCTCAGTCGGTATAGCGACTGACTAAGGGCTGGACGGTCCGGGATCGAATCCTGACGGGGACGAGATTTTCCGCCCATCCAGACCGGCCCTGGAGCCCACCCAGCCTCCTGTACAATGGGTACCGGGTCTTTCCTGGCGGTAAATTGCGGCCGGGGCGTGCTGCTGGCCACTCACCCCCTTCTAGTGCCGCGGTCATGAAAGAGTAGAGTTATACCTGTACCCACCCTCTGGGCCACACCAGGCCTGTAACGGGATCACTTTACCTTTTATATATATTATCAAGACGAGAAATACAAATATGACATTTTAAATCCCAAGCTAGGAATGTTGATTCCGGGTGGCTGAGTCTTGAGACGAGACATGTGGATCCCTAACTACTGACAACTGAATGCACACACACAAACACACACCAGTCGCTTTAAAATGAACAACAAATGCCGGCTACTATATGCAATGTAACACCCTACAAAATAACAGCTGTGCGTAACCCGCATACGTCATACTTTTCGTGAAACACAAAACATTTCCGCCAGCGATGCAGCTTCATTTTCGCCTACCTTCGACGCCAGGCTATATCACTAGTTCCAGCCCCTTACAATGTCGCTAAAAACCTGCAAAAACAGTTGGCGACTACGTTTGTAAAGAAGAATTATAAACACGAAACGACCGAGATTGTCCCTTCTGCTTAATACAGTACCATGTCGCGAAGACTGAAAGTGGTACTGGTAGTAGGACTCCGCGTATTCTGAATATCGGAACTGGACTTAAGTGAACTGTCAGCTTCACGTTCTGGCCGCTTAGTACCGGGAAACGGGCCCTCGGTGCCAACTGAACATGAGGTTGTGTGGACCCCCGAGTTGACCTTGAGGTGTTGGTGGAGAGAAAACCGCCTAACCATATCGGGAATTGAACCTTGCTAGCCTAGTGAACAAGCTACCAAAAAAACAAGAGTCATTAACGTACTGATAACAGAGGGAATGACTTCAGTCTAACATTTGTTCTGTTTTCCTGGGTCCAATAATCCTGGGGCGGGCAGCTCAAGGACTGTATCTAAAACCTGTATGTCATGTTACGGCAATCAGATAACGTCTGTGAACAGGATCGCACCTCGACCGATCAGTTAATTAACTACATTTATAATTAGACGTCAGCGAAGGCCTACGTCAGTGTTTCTCAACCGCCGGGCCGCTTCCCGGTACCCGGCCCTGGCATCAATTATACCGGGCCGCGAGATTCTCCTGGAATTTGTCATTTTATTTTTCTAAGAATTTTTCATGAATAAATATTTTTTAGTGGAAATATTCTGAGGAGAATAATATTCGTGAATGTGTCGAAAAGCTCACACCCAGATGTTGGCCTGAGAAAACTACAATATGCTACAAGATTTCATTAGTCCAGTGATTGATAACTAATTTAAATGTAACTTTATATTTGTCAACTTGCCACACCGTATACATAAGTGTACTAATACTCTTCATGATTATGCCATACTTAATTATTAGTATTTATGTTAGTTAAATGTGTGAACTTAATCAAATTGGAAAGGTATTGACGAGTAAATTTGTTGCGACCGGGCCCTCGTCTTCTGAAAAAAGAATTTACCGGGCCGCGGTCTCACAAAGGTTGAGAAACACTGGCCTACGTAATGTGAAATGGCACTCAAGACCCAAACCAGAAAGAGTTCACGAGTAAATCGTCGGTCACGACAGGCGGAAATAGTGTCGGAATTCGAGCCCGGTACTTGCCTTCAAAAGTGTTACCACTGCACCTGCCTCCTCAGTGTAAATGCTTTTATTCATAGAACCGAAAGAAGGCTGCAAGTTAATGCATTCTGCAAGCGCAATATCGGGTCGCCGAGTACTGCCGGCCATATGCAGTACGCGTTATCGCCACTTTTTAAAGCACGGCGCGTCTTCTGTTCTTATTTTGCGGTTCTTCCTTCCCCTACGTTTTGATTCTCTCCTTTCACAGACCTCAAACAAAACCATCTGCTAGCTGCCAACTGAATATTTGCAATTGTAAACCGACGCATCCTCGATGCACGTCTTCACCGCCACGGGCTTGCCCTTCCGAACAGTGCAACAGACCGGGGGGGGGGGGGGGGGGGGGCCCGCCTTAAACTCCCCCCCCCAAAGAACCCCTTTTCCCTTAAGGTTTTAAAAAAAAAACTAAAAAATTTCCCC
>Ga0136643_10016955_pt1 | contig 10960 bp, 15 predicted proteins | sample TergutLab28metaG_FD_96883 | JGI IMG/M metagenome (GOLD analysis project Ga0136643, IMG submission 96883) | Labiotermes labralis P1 segment gut microbial communities from Petit-Saut dam, French Guiana - Lab288 P1 (version 3) (version 3) | ecosystem: Host-associated > Arthropoda: Insects >... | reverse complement strand
TGGTAGGGGCGGGCATTGCCCGTCCCATGTCTGCTGACACTATTCTTTGGGGTTTAACGCTATCGTCTGTATAAGTGGGACGGGCAATGCCCGCCCCTACCAGATAAAAATGTTGTTGCAAAAAGTTCCAATTATTTTCAAAAAAAGCTTGACAACTACATAATCAGCCTGTAAAATATAAATAAGGGCTAAGGCAATAGCCAAATCCCTACATTCTTTTTCCTTAGTTAATGACTTGTATAAAGTTGCCTGTCTGCAACAAATTCCTAGCAGAATATCAGACAGGCAACACCGTACAAGTCCAAAAAAGACCTGAGATAATTCTAACATCTCTCAGGTCTCATTGTCAAGCATAATTTGCTTAGACACAAATCAGAGAGGAGCATTAAAAATGCAACCATTCACAAGAAAGATGGACAATTTAGGTAATCTGGTAATACCCAGCGAGTTCAGAAGAAAACTACTAGGTATAACACCAGCACAGTCTTCAAAAGTAACCATAACAAAGCTAAACGATGACACATTGGTTATCCAAAAAGCAAAAGAAGACTGCCAGTCCCCCAGCACAGTAGAAATAGACAACATGGGAAGGGTAATACTGAACAAAGAACTAAGAGACAGCATGGGCTGGAACACTAACACCAACCTAGAAATAAACGACGACATAATAACCATAAAACAATAATAAGGTTGGGGGCCTTTGCCTCCCAACCTTATTTAATACTACTTACTATAGAAGATGTCTAAATTCATCTATGTTAATACCAAAACGTCCAGCTATATCTGCAAGTCCGTTAGCCTTAACTCTCATGGAGTCTATGCTAGAATAATCAGTAGCCATGATAAGATTGCTAACTTCTGTTATAGCGTCCATTCTTGCCATCAAATTACCGAAGTCGGTAGAGAAGCTCAGGTAATTCGATACCGCTACTTGCATATTCAACAAATCTGTATAGAAGTCAAGAACATTCCAAATATCGCCTCCAGCGGTGGGTGCTTCAACTTCGGCAGGTGTGGTAGGTGCGGTAGCAACGCCACCTTCAACATTAATGGCTATAGTAGAATCTGTAGAGCTAATGGTAGCACCCAAAGCTTCAACAATAGCATTTACAGGAACAAATGTTCTGCCATCAATAATACGAGGTGCAATGTCTAGGTTAACTGTTTCTGTAGCACCAGCTCTTGTTACAGTCATTGCACTGCTTCCAATAGTTAAAACAATGGTAGCATTGTTGTTTGCAATTGTAACTTCGGAAGTTTGACCATTCCATTCTACATTTGCACCCATTGCTTCTGTTACAAATCTAATGGGAAGTAAAGTCATTCCGCTTTCAGCTACTGGCTCTGCACCAAGTTGTACATTCTCGCCGTTTACAGATACAGTTGCTGCAACAGCCGGGATTGCCATTCCGATAGCCAGCATAAGTGCTAGGGGAAGGAATACCATTTTTTTGATTCTTGCTTTCATTTTAATTCTCTCCTTAAAGGTTTTATTTTGGTAGCTATTGACAGCTCCTTACAAATCGGTAGTGCTACGTATTCCCTACCAATCTGTAAGGAGCTGTCAATAGTTGCTTTATTTTTTATTTCTTTTTTCCAGCAGTTTGTTGATTCGTTGACCTCTCCACGAATGCGTGCCATTCTAAGAAATAAACCAACAATGTACATAAATACAGCCATCAATATCAATGACCATATCGGCGTTAATGAAAACCAATTATACTGCCATCCAAAAATGATTATCACGGTGGCTATATAAGTTACGTCCAGTAGGCTTTCCAAAATCCAATACCGACTTTCAAATTTCCCAGTAACAAATAAGCCTGCATGGATGAGGATGTTTGCGAAAAAGACAGGAAGAACCGTACCAGCAAAAGGAATTATAAATAAATAAGACCTTGTAACTATAATAGTAGCAACTATTACAAGTGAAAGCCCTGTGGTTGCAAGGATGTGCATTATCAACCTTTTCATGGCTACACCCCTTTCTGCAAAGCGTGTTTTATGCCATCGAGGTATTTTCTTGTTATATAAACACGCTCATCATTTTTTAAGGTTGCTTCCATTCTACTATTTGGCAAAGTATTAATTAAGTCCAAAGCATTTATGTTTAAGACGCAGGACTTACTTATCTGCACAAACCCCATGTACGCAAAATCATCCACAATTTGGTACAGACGCAGCTCTGTCCTATATACATCCTTTTCGCAATAAACGAAGGTCATCTTGTCCACGCTTTCAAAATAGTAAACATCTGAAACGCTAACAAGTTTTTCGCCCCCGTCATAGCTACACTTAATTCTAACAGTGGCTGATTCCAGCATTGTTGCAATACGTTCTACATCTTCAGACATTTCGGCATATCTAATTAGAATTTCGACTTCTTCCACAGATGAATCCTGTTCCATTTTTACAATCATTCTTGTCACCTACTTTTATTATACAGATATTTTCTCATCATTTCAATGACCCAGCTACCAAGATGCAAATATGAGCTACCAAGATGCAAGTGCTGTTAAAATATATTTCCCAGGCATACAAAAACTTTTTATATAACTTTGCAGACTTTTTAGAATAACTTGCGTATATATTTGCAAGACAGTCAAATTGGCTTGTATCTAAAATGGTTCAATGTGTTTTTGATATTGGTCTAGTGACTAGAAATTGGAGGTAGGTTTATGAACAAATCAATTTTTGGGCTGGAAGAAAGATGGGCGGCGTTTTTGGCGTATCTCTTCATGTTTATCAGCGGCATTGTGGTGCTGGTGTTGGAGAAGGAGAATAAATTTGTCCGCTTTGCTGCATTACAGTCCACCGTGGTTTTCCTAGTGTTTTTGGTGCTTGGTCTTGGTCTTGGTATGTTGTCCAACATTTGGCTTATCGGCTGGATTTTTGGAATATTAGGCTGGGTTGTAAGAGTTGCCAGTTTTGCCACTTGGTTATACCTAATTATCACCGCTGCAAGCAACCGTGCTGTAAAGTTGCCAATTGTCGGAGATATTTGCTGGGAGCAAGTTCACAAGTAAAATTTAGAACCTGTATTCAGTATGCTACCGAATACAGGTTCTTAAGTATTTTTTGTACAAAGTTTTACAATTAGCATTTCGACGGCGGTCACATCTTGTATGTGACCGCTTTTTATTGCAAAATCTGTTTCAAGGCATTGGTTTAAGGCACTTAGCATGGTTTGCTGGCTTAAATTTCGGCTACCCTTAATAAAATTTTCTACGGCAAAAGGGTGAAGGGATAGTTTAGATGCGATTTCTTTTGATGGTGTCTTTTTGCTGACTAGATAACTGCACTGGATGTAAAAGCGATATTGCCTCGCAATCATGGATAGAACCATGAAAGGTGATTCTTTCAAAGTCATTAGGTCTTGGTACATTCGGACGGCGGCTTTGGCATTACCTGCCCCAACCGCATCCATCATGGAAAAAATTTTAACATCTAATGATTTTGTGCAAACTGCGTCAACGTCTGACGTGGTAATTTCTGTGCCGTTACCTGCGTGGGCTATAAGCTTTTCCAGTTCGTTATGTAATGACTGCATGTCGATGGTTGTGCTTTGCATCATATGTTTTGCGGTGGCAAGGCTCATATTTTTGCCACGGCTGGCACACATTTTTATTGCCCACTCCCAAAGCTCGGCTTCTTTTGGGGTGGTTGCTTCTAGGACAAAACCTGCGTCTTTTACACGTTTATATAGGCGACCACGCTTGTCCACCTTTTCTTCAACAAACAAAATTATTGTGGTTTCGGGAATGTCTGGTATGTATCCTGCTAGGGTTTCTGAATCATCTTTGCGTCCTGCTTCAAAAAGTCCTGTGTTTTTAAGGAATATTAGACGAAAGTCGGACATGAAAGGTAGGGTTTCGGCAGATGAAATGATGTCCGAAGCTGAGGTTTTTGCGTCCAGATTTTCTAAGTTAAAGGGATTGGAGTCAGGCACAAATGTTTCTACAAGCTTTTTTTGCCAGTGACGCAACAAAAACCCCTCTGTGCCGTGTAGAAGGTAAACAGGGGCAAAGTTTCCGCTTTTTATGTGTTGGTTAAGTTCCTTCATTTCGATAACTCCTAGTTAAAAAGTCCATAGCCTAATTATACACTAGGCTTCCGTACACGTCAAGAAATTTGAAAAAAGTGTTGACAAGTTTTCCCTTGTGTGCTAGGCTTGTTGTAAGTAAATAATTCTCCGAACCGAAAAACCTACAGCATAAGCCATGGTTTTAGGGCGTTAGGGTTAGGCTGGAAACGGTCTTGCCTTCCACATTTGAAAAGGGGAATGGATTAAATGGCAATTGCGGACTTTGTTTGTAGTTCTATTTGGTTTGGTTTTTGCACCCCTTTTCATTGCATGATGAGGGGTTTTTATATTTACGGCTTAGGAGGATGATAAATGTCAGATTTTACTCATTTTGATGAAGACGGAAATGCTGTTATGGTGGATGTTAGCCACAAAAGTAAAACCGAGAGACAAGCTGTTGCCACAGGCAAAATCACTATGACGGCGGAGTGTTATGAAGCCATTGTAGAAGGCGGAATAATGAAAGGTGATGTGCTGGGGACGGCACGTCTTGCGGGGATTATGGCGGTTAAACAAACTGCATCCCTAATACCCCTTTGTCATATTATCCCTGTGGAGAAAGCCAGCATCGACTTTGAAATGGACGGCACAAACCATGTTATAACCGCCTGTTGCACCGTTAAAACCACAGACAAAACAGGGGTAGAGATGGAGGCTATAATGGGGGCAACCGTGGCACTTTTAACCATTTACGATATGTGCAAGGCGGTGGACAAGGGCATGACTATTGGTGAGGTTTGCCTGCTAGAAAAAACTGGCGGAAAGTCGGGTACATATAGGCGGGTGATGCCATGAGTTTAAGTGATAGATTTGCCCGTAAAATAGATTATATGCGTGTGTCCATAACCGACCGTTGCAATTTGCGTTGTGCATATTGTATGCCAGAAGATGTGGAGTGCATTAGACACGAAAATGTCTTGCGATTTGAGGAGTATTTACGGCTTTTTGAAATTTTAGCTGAGCTTGGAATAAAATATGTGCGGGTTACAGGGGGCGAACCCTTGGTGCGTAAAGGCTGGCTGGATTTTGTCAAGGCTTTGAAGGTGATAAATGGCATAGAGCGGGTGACGATAACAACCAATGCCGTTTTGCTTGAGCAACATTTGGATGAGCTTGCTAAAATTGGGCTGGATGGCTTAAATATTAGCTTGGACACCCTTGACCCGCAAACCTACCACAAAATCACGGGTTTTGATGTGTTTGGGCAGGTTTGGTCATCCATAAACAAAGCGGTAGAGCTTGGGTTGAAAGTCAAGCTTAATTGTGTGCCAATAAAGGGTGTTAATGATGGCGAGATTTTGAAAATGGTTACCCTGCCCCGCACACTACCTATAGATATGCGATTTATTGAATTGATGCCAACCAGCGTAAGCGGTGATTTGGAAGGGGTTGCCACGGAAGATATTTTGGAGGCTGTGAAGATGGAATATCCCCATTTAGCAGGGGATGATACCATCCGAGGCTTTGGACCCGCAAGATATTATAAAACACCAGATATGTTGGGTAGTTTGGGTTTTATTAGCCCTATAAGTCACGAGTTTTGCTCGGGTTGTAACCGTATTCGCCTAAGTAGTGACGGATTTTTAACCTTATGTCTGCACCATAGCGTGGGGCTGGATTTGCGTGGACTGCTCCGTGGTGGGGCAGGCAATGCCGAGATTTCATCAGCAATTGTGGAAGCTGTAAATAACAAACCCGAACGCCATCATATTGGCGAGGAAATCGGGCTTAAACATATGTCCAAAATAGGAGGTTGATTATGAGAGGAACTGTAAAAGCTGTATGCACAAGCGAAAGAAAAGGTGTGCAAAAAAAGGATGTTGGTAAAATTTTGTTGAAAAAGGGATGGGGGCTGGAAGGTGATGCCCATGGGGGAGATTGGCATAGGCAAGTTAGCCTTTTGTCTTATGACAAGGTGCTGGCATTTAACAATGATGGTGCTGGGGTAAACCATGGGGATTTTGGTGAAAACCTTGTGGTGGAAGGCATTGATTTCCGTTCCCTGCCTGTTGGTACGAAGTTACAATGCGGGCAGGCACTTTTGGAAGTAACCCAAATCGGCAAGGATTGCCATGACCGCTGTCAGATTTTTTATAAAATGGGTGATTGCATTATGCCACGTGAAGGTGTCTTTGCAATTATTTTAGAAGAAGGTGAAGTTTCTGTGGACGATACAATGGAGGTGCTTGCATGACTGGGCTAACCGCCGCAATAGTTACCCTAAGCGACAAAGGGGCGGCGGGGCAACGAGAGGACAAAAGCGGTGAAGTTATTCGCCAAATGCTGACTGACGTTGGATATGAAGTCAAGGATATGATATTGTTGCCTGATGACTTTGAGCAAATTAAGACCTGCTTGATAGGTTTGGCAGACCAAAAAATAAATTTGGTCGTGACAACGGGCGGTACAGGTTTTTCTACGAGGGACGTGACCCCTGAAGCTACCCACGCCGTGGCAACCCGCAATGCTTCAGGTATTGCAGAGGCAATTCGCTGGCACAGCCTGCAAATTACAGGTCGGGCAATGTTAAGTCGTGGAGCGTCTGTTATTAGGGACGAAACCTTGATTGTTAACCTGCCTGGTAGTCCCAAAGCGGTGCGGGAGTCGTTGGAATATGCACTGCCCCATCTGCAACATGGCATTGAAATTTTGACAAACAAAACTAACGAATGTGGAGGAAATTAAAATGAAAAAGTTTTTCTTAGGTTTATTGATGATGAGCATGGTGGCTGTGTTTGCCGCTTGTGGAAACAATGATGACGAAGGTGGCACTATTATTTTGGCTACCACAACATCTACATATGACGCTGGTCTATTAGACTTTTTGTTGCCTATTTTTTACGAGGAAACAGGCTGGGCTGTTACGGTAATTTCACAAGGAACAGGTCTTGCAATGCAAACAGGACGTGACGGGGAAGCGGACGTGCTTTTGGTTCATGCACGTGCTTTAGAAGACCAATTTGTGGCAGACGGTTATGCAGAGCGTCGTTATGACATTATGTATAATGACTTTATTGTTCTTGGTCCAGCGGATGGTCCAATTGCCCACAATACGCCTATTAACCAATCATTCCCTCAAATTCTAAACGACAATTTGCCTTTTATTTCCCGTGGTGATAATTCTGGCACACATGTAAGGGAATTGGATGTTTGGACGGCATTGGGTCTTGACGGTACAGCTAATGAAAATTATATTGAAGCAGGGGCAGGCATGGGGGCGACCATTACAATGGCTATAGAAATGGAAGCATTTACCCTTTCAGACCGCGCCACATGGTACAACCGCCCAGACCGTGGCAACCTTGTAATTGTTACAGAAGGAAGCCCAGACCTACTAAACCCCTATGGCATTATGATTGTTTCCACCACCCTAGAGCCAGAAGGCAGTCGCATTTTTGTGGACTGGATGATTGGTGCAAGAGGGCAGGAGCTTATTGGGCAGTTTGGTGTGGAGGAGTTTGGTAATCCCTTATTCTTCCCAGAAGCTAATTAAATCAATGCTGGAACTATTAGACCAAGAAACAACCCAAATAATATGGCGTACCATGCGTATGACATTAACGTCCACAGCCATCTCCGCAATTTTGGGGGTGGCATTTGGACTTTTCCTTGAAAGTATCAACCCAACCCGCCCCCTTCCACGCTTTTTTAAGTGGTTGACGGTTGCCATAAACCGCACTCTAATGGGTACGCCCCCTGTTGTGGTGGGTTTGGTGGTCTTTTTGCTTTTTATGCGTACTGGACCTTTTGGGGCGTTTCGTCTGCTGTTTACCTTTGAGATTATGGTTATTGCACAAGTGTTGCTCATAACCCCCATAATATCAGGCATTGTGTACACCGCCGCCAGCAGAAACGGCGGACGCATACGTGCCTTTGCCCACACCATGGGGGCAAGCAAATGGCAGACACAAATGCTAATTATTCGTGAGCTTGCCAACGAAATATTTTTTGCCCTTATAACGGGTTTTGGGCGAGCAATGAGCGAAGTTGGGGCAATTGTTATGGTTGGCGGAAACATTCGCCACCAAACCCGTGTAATGACAACCACCATAGCCATGGATGTACAACGTGGTTTTCGTGACCAGGCAATTCAGTTAGGTATCATCTTAATGCTTATTGCTTTTATCATACAAATTATTGCGGACTTTTTACGAAGAAGGGAGCGGCGTGCGGATGAAAATTTCTAGACTGACAAAGAGTTTTGAACGGTTTAGTTTGGACTGGAACCGCACAGACATCCTCGGCAGCAAAATTTACGGTATTATTGGGGCAAATGGTTGTGGAAAAACCACGTTGATGAAGATTATTGCGGGACTGATAAAACCCGACAGCGGACAGGTAGATTATGGCGACATGACAACTAGAGATATTACCATGGTGTTTAGAAAGCCATACCTTACCAGTGACACGGTGTACAAAAATTTGACTTACCCGCTTAAAATCCGTAAAATTGAACCAGATGAAGTGCAAGTAACGGAGCTTTTGGAGCTTGCTGGGCTTGCAGAAATGCGAAACCAATACGCCCCATCTCTTTCCAGTGGCGAACAGCAAAAACTATCCTTAATCCGTGCTTTAATTTTTGCCCCCAAGGTTATACTTATTGACGAGGCATTTTCAAATATGGACATTGAAAGTGTTATACGCTTTGAAGATTTTATTTTACAATCCCAAAAAACAAGCCCTGCCACGTGGATTATTATTAGTCACCAGCTGACTAATATCAAGCGATTATGCGACCATGTATACTTTATGCACGGTGGCAAATTTATGGTAGATGGCACACCTGATGAAATACTACTAAATCCCGAAAATCCAGATTTGCGTAAATATATGCAATCCCAGTCAATTTAACTTAAACATCCCCGTCATTGCGAGCGAAGCGAAGCAATCTCACCCGCCTACAGAGATTGCTTCGCTTCGCTCGCAATGACGGGGCAAGAAAACGAGGTGCGTTCAGTTATGAAATTTTTACAGGTCGTTACAATAGAGGTGGCAAGACAAAAGCTTTTAGAAGTTTCACAGGGGTGGCTTGTTGCCACCGAAACCCTGCCAATTAACCAAGCCATGGGCAAGGTTTTGGCAGAGGATATTTTTGCAATAGAGGATTTGCCACACTTTCGACGTTCTACTGTGGATGGTTATGCCGTGGTTGCTAAAGACACGACAGCCGCTGGCGAATCTCTGCCTACATTCCTAAAGGTTGTGGGTGTAGTAGAAATGGGGCAAGGCACAAACTTTGCCATAAAGGCAGGGGAATGTGCTGAAATCCCTACAGGTGGAATGTTGCCTGCTGGTGCAGATGCTGTGGCTATGGTAGAGTTTTGCGAACCTTTCGGCACGGACGAGGTGGCGGTTTACAAAAGTGTTGCCCACGGTAGTGGGGTTATCCAAGTCGGGGACGATATGCGGGCAGGGGATACGCTTTTGTCCAAAGGCAAACGGCTAACCCCCCAAGACATTGGGGCTTTGGCAGTGGCAGGTGTGGCTGATGTGTCTGTGTTTGCACCGCCTAAAATCGCCTTCATTTCCACGGGGGATGAGCTTATAAGTCCCCACCATGCCCCGCTGACAGACGGTAAAATTCGTGAAACTAACGGCATTTCTCTGTCAGCACTAGCACAGAAACATGGTTACCATGTTGAACATACAGCTGTCGTGGCGGATGATAGAGATGCTATAAAGCAAGCGGTAAGCCACGCCATGGCAAACTGTCAAATTGTGGCGGTTTCTGGTGGTAGCTCCCAAGGCAAAAAGGACATGACAGCAGATATTTTAGGGGAATTGTCAACATCTGGCGTATTTGTACATGGCATCGCCATAAAACCTGGCAAACCCACCATACTAGCCTTTGACGAAGCGACCAAAACCATAATGGTTGGTCTGCCCGGCCAGCCCATCTCCGCCATGACTGCTTTTGACTTGCTTTTTGGTTGGTTGGCACGTCAAACCACCCAAAGCCCCGAACCCTTTGCAATACCCGCTAACCTAAGCACAAATGTGCCAGCCAGTGAGGGTAAAATGACGGTCTATCCCTGCACCTTGGCTCTAAATCACAACCAATATACCGTAACCCCTATATACGCAAAATCGGGTCTAATTGCCACCCTAACCACCGCACATGGCTATTTTGTTATCAACCGTGATACAGAAGGGCATAGGCAGGGTGATGTTGTGATGGTGCATTTATTTTAAGGAGGGGCTAACCATGTCAAAACGGAATTTATATCTTACAAATACACCCATTGACGAAGCCTTGGCAAGCTTTTGGGCGTTTTTTGCAAACACGCCAGATAGTGGCACGGAGGAAGTGGATGTGGTGGCTTCTCTTGGGCGGGTTGTTGCCCAGCCTGTGTTTGCCCGCCACAATTCACCTTTATATGACTGTGCCGCAATGGACGGCATTGCGGTGGTTAGCGAAAGCACCGCCAATGCCAGCGAAAACAACCCCATCACATTAAAGGTGGGGGATTTTTTGGTGGTGGACACAGGCGACCCTGTAACGCCCCCTTTTGATGCCGTTATCATGGCAGAGGAGCTGGAGGAAGGCGAGGGCGGTTCGTTTATAATCCGTGGGTCTGCGTCCCCTTGGCAACATTTGCGACCCATAGGGGAGGACATTGTGCGGGGTGAGATGATTCTGCCCAGTCTGCACAAAATACGACCCATGGACATTGGAGTGTTGCTGTCTGGCGGTATTACTAATATTTTGGTAAAAACACAGCCTACCGTCGCCATTATCCCCACAGGTACGGAGCTGGTGGAGGCTGGCTGTGACCCCAAAACAGGGGATATTATTGAGTCTAATTCCCATATGCTGGGGGCTTTGGTTGTGGGTGATGGCGGGGTGCCAACCCGCTTTGATATTGTGTCGGATGA
>Ga0136643_10016949_pt1 | contig 10962 bp, 7 predicted proteins | sample TergutLab28metaG_FD_96883 | JGI IMG/M metagenome (GOLD analysis project Ga0136643, IMG submission 96883) | Labiotermes labralis P1 segment gut microbial communities from Petit-Saut dam, French Guiana - Lab288 P1 (version 3) (version 3) | ecosystem: Host-associated > Arthropoda: Insects >... | reverse complement strand
CTGCTAGAAACTTTCTTTTGGATTGACATAACTTTTCTGCTTTTCAATAACCATCTTTAGGACAAGATTGTACATCAATATAGTGGGTTGTAACAAGTTTTAACAAACATATATCTAGTAAATGTGTGAAATACAAGAAGAAATTTTAAATTATTTCACCACTTAGTAACATATATTCAAATTGCCAGCTTAGAATTCTGCAGTCTTCCTACAAGCACTTTAAATGTTTCCCTGATATCTAAAACATGTCCACACAGAAGCAGGCACCATTCACTGTTACACCCCCTCACCGCGATGAGGCACAGGACTGGAGGGGGGATATGTAACCCTGGCGCTTGTACAGGATTTCATATCCACATCCAAGCCACTAGTCCAGATAGGGATGTGAGCTATCTGGAATTCGTGTTTTCTAGCTATGTATATTATCATAGCAATGGCTACGTGTTTCGCCTAGAGTTAGCCATTCCGTAGCCTATGGATAACGACTGTGGCTACATGTTTCGGCTAGTGTTAGCCATTCTGTAGCCTATTCATAGGGACTGTGGCTGCATATTTCGGTTAGTGTTAGCCTTTCTGTAGCCTATTCATAGGGATTGTGGCTGCATGTTTCGGCCAGTGTTAGCCATATGTAGCCTACGAATAACGACAGTGGCTACATGTTTCGGCTAGTGTTAGCCATTCTGTTGCCTTTGAATAGCGACAGTGGCTACGTGTTTCGGCTAGGGTTAGGCTTTCTGTAGCCTATTTATAACGACCGTAGCTACATGTATCGGCTAGTGTTAGCCATTCTGTAGCCATATGATTGCGACGGGCGCTTCATGTTTCGCCTAATGTAGCCAATCTGTAGTTTATTGATAGTGACAGTGGCTACAAGTTTCGGGTAGTGTTAGCCATTCTGTAGCATATTGATAGGGACTGTGGCTACATGTTTCGGCTAGTGTTAGCCTTTGTGTAGCCTATGAATAGAGACAGTGGCTACATGTTTCGGTTAGTATTAGACTTTCCGTAAATTATTGATAGCATCTGTGGTTATATATTTCGGCTAATATTAGCAATTATGTTGCCTATGAATAACGACTGTGGCAACATGTTTCGGGTAGTGTTAAGAATTCTGTAGCCTATTGATAACAACTGTAGCTACGTGTTTCGGCTAGTGTTAGCCTTTCCGTAGCTTATTGATAGCGACTGTGGCTACATGTTTCGGCTAGTGTTAGCCATTCCGTTGGCTATGGAAAACGACAGTGGCTACATGTTTTGGCTAGTGTTAGCCATTCCGTAGCATATTGATAGCGACTCCGTCTACACGTTTTGGTTAGTGTTAGTCATTTTGTGGCCTATTGATAGAGTCTTGACTACATGTTTAGGCAAGTGTTAGCCATTCCGTAGCTTACTGATAGCGACTGTTGCTACATATTTCTTCTAGTGTTAGTCATTCCGTAGCCAATGTATAACGACTGTGGCTACATGTTTCGGCTAGTGTTAGCCATTCTGTAGCCTATTGATAGGGACTGTGGCTACATGTATCGGCTAGTGTTAGACTTTCCGTAAATTATTGATAACGACTGCAGCTACAAGTTTCGCTTAGTGTTAGCCATTCCGTAGCCTATGGATAACGAAAGTGGCTACATGTTTCGGCTAGTGTTAGCCTTTCCTTGTCCTATGAATAGCGACAGTGTCTACATGTTTTGGTTAGTGTTAGCCTTTCCGTAAAATATTGATAGCAACTGTGGTTATATGTTTCAGCTAGTGTTAGCCATTCTGTTGCCTATGAATAGCGACAGTGGCTACATGTTTCGGCCTGTGATAGTCATTCGGTAGCCTATAAATAAAAACTGAATCTACATGTTTAATCAAGTGATACCCATTCCGTAGCCTACTGATAGCGACTGTGGCTACATATTTTTCTAGTGCTAGTCATTCCGTAGCATATGTATAACGACTGTGGCTACACGTTTCGGCAGGTGTTATGAATTCTGTAGCATATTCACAGGGATTGTGGTCTCATGTTTCGGGAGGTGTTAGCCATCCTTTGCCTATGAATAACGACAGTGTCTACATGTTTGGGCTAGTGTTAGCAATTCTGTTGCCTATGAATAGTGACAGTGGCTACATGTTTCGGCTAGTGTTAGGCATTCTGTAGGATATTCATAACAACCGTAGCTTAATGTTTCGTTTAGTTTTAGCCATTCTCTAGACTATTAAAAAAGACTTGGCTGCATGCTTCGGCTAGTGTTAGCCATTCCGTAGCCTAAGGATAATGACTCTGGCTACACGTTACGGCTAGTGTTAGCCATTCTGTAGCCTATTCATTGGGACTGTGGCTACATGCTTCGGCTAGTGTTAGCCATCTCTAGCCCATGAATAACGAGAGTGGATACTTTCTTCGGCTAGTTTTAGGAATTCTGTATCCTATTGATAACAACTGTAGCTACATGTTTCGGCAAGTGTTAGCCATTCCGTACCTTATTGATAGCGACAGTGGCTACATGTTTCGCCTAGTGTTACCCATTCCGTAGGATATGGATAACGACATTGGCTACATGTTTCGGAGAGTGTTAGTCATTCTGTATCCTATTGATTGGGACTTTGGCTACATGTTTGGTCTAGTGTTAGCCATCTCTAGCCTATGAATATCGACAGTGGCTAATTGTTTCGGCTAGCGACTATGGCTACGTGTTTCGGCTAGTGTCACACATTCCGTAGCCTATCGATAATGACTGTGACTACACGTTTCGGGTAGTGTTAGGCATTCTATAGCCTATTCATAGGGACTGTGGCTACATGTTTCGGAAAGTTTTAGCTTTCATTTGCCTATGAATAACAACAATGGCTTCATGTTTGGCTAGTGTTAGCATTCTGTAACCTATTGATGTCGACTGTACTCACATGTTTCGGTTAGTTTTAGTCATTCCGTAGCATATTGATAGCGACTCTGGCTACACGTTTCGGTTAGTGGTAGCCATTTTGTAGCCTATTGATAGAGACTTGACAACTTGTTTAGGCTAGTGTTAGCCATTCCGTAGCTTACTGATAGCGACTGTGGCTACATGCTTCGGCTATTGTTAGCCATTCAATTGCCTATGGAGAATGATTGTGGCTACACGTTTCGGCTAGTGTTTGCCATTCTGTAGCCTATTCTTAGGGACTGTAGCTACATGTTTCTGCTAGTGTTAGCCATCTGTAGCATATGAATAACGTCACTGGCTACATGTTTCGGCTAGTGTTAGCCATTCTGTTGACTATGAATAGAGACAGTGAATACATGTTTCGGTAAGTGTTAGCCATTCTGTAGCCTATTGATAGAGACTGGGCTACATGTTAAGCTAGTGTTAGCCATTACGTAGCTTACTGTCAGCGACTGTTGCTACATGTTTCAGCTAGTGTTAGCCATTCCTTAGCCTATGGATAATGACTGTCGCTACACGTTTCGGCTAGTGTTAGCCATTCTGTAGCCTATTCACAGGAACTGTGGCCTCATGTTTCGGCCAGTGTTAGCCATCTGTTGCCTATGAATAACGACAGTGGATTCATGTTTCGGCTAGTGTTAGCCATTCTGGTGCCTATGAATAGCGACAGTGGCTACATGTTTCGGCTAGTGTTAGGCATTCTGTAGCATATTGATAACGACTGTAGCTACAAGTTTTGGTTCGTGTTAACAGTTCTGTAGCTATATGATTCTTCTAATGTTAGCCATTCTGTAGCATTTTGATAGGGACTGTGGCAACATGTTTCGGCTACTGTTAGCTTTTCTGTAGTCTATGAATAGCGACAGTGTCTACATATGTAGTTTAGTGTTAGCCTTTCTGTAAATTTTTAATAGCAACTGTGGTTATATGCTTCGGCTATTGTTAGCAATTCTGTTGCCTATGAATAACGACAGTGTCTACATGTTTCGGCAAGTGTTAGGCATTCTGTAGCTTATTGATAACGACTGAAGCTACATGTTTTCAGCTAGTGTTAGCCATTCTGTAGCCAATTGATAGCGACTGGCTCTTCATGTTTCGTCTAGTTTTAGCCATTCTGTAGCCTACTGATAGCGACTGTGGTCAAATGTTTCGAGTAGTGTTAGCCAATCTATAGGCTTTTGTTAGACAGAGGGGCTACATGTTTGGAATGGTTTTAGCCACTCTGTAACATATGAAAAGCGACTGTGGCCATATGTTTCGCCTAGTGTTACCCATTCCGTATACTATAGATGACGACAGTGGCTAAATGTTTCGGCTACGGTTAGACATTCTGTAACCTATGAATAGCGACAGTGGCTACATGTATCGGCTAGGTTTAGCCTTTAGGTAAATTATAGATAACCACTATAGCCACATGTTTCGGTTAATGTTAGCCTTTCCGTAGCCTATGGGTAAAGACCGTCGCTACATGTTTCGGCGAGTGTTTGCCTTTCCGTAGCCTATTGTTAGCGACACTGGCTACATGTTTCGGTTGGTGTTAGCCATTCTGTAGCCTATTGATAGAGACTTGGCTACATGTTAAGCTAGTGTTAGCCATTCCGTAGCTTATTGATAGCGACTTTGGCTACATGTTTCGTCTAGTGTTAGCCAATCCGTAGCATATGGAGAATGACTGTGGCTACATGTTTCGGCTAGTGTTAGCCATTCGGTTGCATACGAATAGCGAAAGTGGCTACATGTTTCGGCTAGTGTTAGGCATTCTGTAACATATTGATAACGTCTGTAGCTAGATGTTTCGGCTAGTGTTAGCCATTCTCTAGCCAAATGATGGCGACTGGCTTTTGAAGTTTCGACTTATGTTAGCCATTCCGTAGACTATTGCTAGCGACATGGCTACATGTTTATGCTAGTGTTAGCCATTCCGCTGCGTACTAATAGCGACTGTGGCTACATGTTCCTGAGGGTGTTAGCTATTCCGTACGCTATGAATAACTACTCTGGCTACACGTTTCGGCTAGTTTAGGCCATTCTTTACCCTATTGATAGGGACTGTGGTTACATGTTTCGGCTGGATTAGACTCTCCGTAAATTATTGATATCGTGTGTGGTTATATGTTTCGGCTAGTGTTAGCCATTCTGTTGCCTATGAATAACGACAGTGGCAACATGTTTCGGCTAGTGTTAGGCATTCTGTAGCCTATTGATAACTAACGTAGCTACATGTTTCGGCTGTGTTAGCCATTCCGTCGCAAAATGAAAGCGACTGGCGCTTCATGTTTGGTCTAGTTTTAGCCATTTTGTAGCCTATTGATAGCGACTGTGGCCACATGTTTCGGGTAGTGTTAGCCATTCTGTAGACTGCTGATAGTCACAGTGGCTACATGTTTCGACTAGTGTTAGAAATTCTGATGCGTTTGAATAGCGACAGTGACTACATGTTTCGGCTTGTGTTAGGCTCTATGTAGCATACTGATAACGATTGTAACTACATGTTTCGTCTAGTGTTTGCCATTCTGTAACCATATGATTGTTACTAGCGCTTCATGTTTGGTCTAGTGTTAGCCATTCTGTACAATATTGATAGTGACTGTGGCAACATGTTTCAGCTAGCGTTAGCAATCTGTAGCCTACGAATAACGACAGTGGATACATATTTCGGCTAGTGTTAGCCTTTCTGTAGCATATGAATAAAGACAGTGGCTACATGTTTCAGTTAGTGTTAGCCTTTCTGTTAATCATTGATAGCAACTGTGGTTATATGTTTCGGCTAGTGTTAGCCATTCTGTTACCTAAGAATAACGACAGTGCCAAAATGTTTCGGCTAGTGATAGGCATTCTGTAGCCTATTGATAACAACTGTAGTTACATGTTTCGGCTAGTGTTAGCCATTCCATAGCATATTGATAGGGACTCTGGCTACACGTTTCGGTTAGTTTTAGCCATTCCGTTGATATGAATAACGACTGCGGATACATGTTTCGCCTAGTGTTAGCCATTCCGTAGCCTATGAATAATGACTGTGGCTACACGTTTCAGCCAGTGTTAGTCAATCTGTAGCCTATGAATAACGACAGTGACTACATGTTTCGGCTAGTGTTAGCCATCTGTAGCCTACGAATAACGACAGTGGCTACGTGTTTCGTCTAGTGTTAGCCATTCTGTTGCGTATGAATAGCGACAGTGGCTACATGTTTCGACTAGTGTTAGGCATTCTGTAGTATATTGATAAAGGACTGTAGCTACATTTTTCGGCTAGTGTCAGTCATTCTGTAGCGATATGATAACGCCTGGCGTTTCATGTTTCGTAATGTGTTAGCCATTCTGTAGCCTATTGATGGTGGCTGTGGATACATGTTTCGGCTAGTGTCAGCCACTCTGTAACATACTGATAGGGACTCTGGCTACATGTTTTGTCTAGTGTTAGCCATTACGTAGTCTACGGATAATGACTGTGGTTACAAGTTTCGGCTATTGTTAGCCATTCTGTAGCCTATTCATTGGGAATGTGTCTACATGTTTCGGTAAGTGTTAGCCTTTCTGTAGCCTATGAAGAGCAAAAGTGTGTACATTTTTCTGTTAGTGATAGCCTTTCCGTAAACTATTGATAGCAACTGTGTTTATATATGTCGTCTAGTGTTAGCCATACTGTTGCCTCAGAATAACAACAGTGGTTACATGTTTCGGCTAGTGTTAGGCATTCTGTAGCCTATTGATAACAACTGTAGCTAATGTTTATTCTTGTGTTAGCCATTCCGTAGGCTATGCATAAAGAGTGTGGCTACACGCTTCGGTTAGTGTTAGCCATTCAGTAGCCTATTGATAGGGACTGTGGCTACATGTTTCGGCTAGTGTTTGCCATTCTGTAGCCTTTGAATATCGACAGTGACTGCATGTTTCCGCTAGTGTTAGCCTTTCCGTAAATTATTGATAGCGACTGTGGTTATATGTTTCGGCTAGTTTTAGCCATTCTGAAGGCTATGAATAGCGACAGTTTCTACATATTTCGGCTAGTGTTTGCCTTTCCGTAAAGTATTGATAACGACTGTAGCTACATGTTTCGTCTAGTGTTAGCATTCCGTAGCATAGAAATAGTGACTGTAGCTACATGTTTCCCCTAATGTTAGCCATTCCGTAGCCTATGGATAAAGACAATGGCTACATGTTTCGGCTAGTGTTAGCCTTTCCGTAGCCTATTGAAAGCGACTCTGGCTACATGTTTCGGTTAGTGTTAGCATTCTGTAGCGTATTGATAGAGACTTGGCTACATGTTAAGCTAGTGTTAGCCATTCCGTAGCTTAATGATAGCTACTGTGGCTACACGTTTCGGCTATTGTTAGCCATTCTGTAGCCTATTCTTAGGGACTGTGGCAACATGTTTCTGCCTGGTTAGCCATCTGTAGCCTATGAATAACGACACTGCCTACATGTTTTGGCTAGTGTTAGCCATTCTGTTGACTACGAATAGAGACAGTGACTCCATATTTCGGCTAGTGTTAGCCACTGTAGAATACAGATGGAGACTGGGCTACATGTTAAGCTAGTGTTAGCCATTACGTAGCTTATTGTTAGCGACTGTGGCTACATGTTTCGGCTAGTGATAGTCATTCCGTAGCCTATGGATAATGACTGTGGCTACACGTTTCTGCTAGTATTAGCCATTCTGTAGCCTGTTCACACCAACTGTGGCCTCATGTTTCGGCCAGTGTTAGCCATCTGTTGCCTATGAATAATGACAGTGGATTCATGTTTCGGCTAGTGTTAGCCATTCTGTTGCCTATGAATAGATACAGTGGCTACATGTTTCATCTAGTGTTAGGCATTCTGTAGCATATCGATAATGACTGTAGCTACATGTTTCGGCTAGTGTTAACAGTTCTGTAGCTATATGTTAGCGACTGGCGATTCATGTTTCGTCTAGTGTTAGCCATTCTCTAGCCTTTTGAATGTGACTATTAATACACATTTCGGCTAGAGTTAGCCAGTCTGTAGCATATTGATAGGAACTGTGGCAACATGTTTCGGCTAGTGTTAGCCTTTCTGTAGCCTATGAAATGCGACAGTGGCTACATGTTTCGTTTAGTGTTAGCCTTTCCGTAAATTATTACTAGCATCTGTGATTATATGCTTCGGCTAGTGTTAGCTATTCTTTTGCCTATGAATAACGACAGTGGCTATATGTTTCGGCTAGTGTTAGGCATTCTGTAGCTTATTGATAACGACTGAAGCTAATGTTTTCAGCTAGTGTTAGCCATTCTGTAGCCAAATGTTAGCGCCTGGCTCTTCATGTTTCCTCTAATTTTTTTCTATTCTGTAGCCTATTGATAGCGACTGTGGCCACATGTTTGTGTACTGTTAGCCATTCTGTAGGCTCTTGTTATACACGGTGGCTACATGTTTCGACTGGTTTTAGCCACACTGTAGCTTATGAAAAGAGACTGTGTCTACATGTTTCGCCTAGTGTTACCCATTCCGTAGCCTATGGATGATGACAGTGGCTATATGTTTCGGCTATTGTTAGCCATTCCTTAGCCTATTGATAGAGACTCTGGCTACATGTTTCGGATAGTGTTAGCCTTTCCGTAAACTATTGAAAGAACTGTAGCTACATGTTTCGGCTAGTGTTAGCCACTGTGCAGCACATTGATAGCGACTGTGGCTACATGATTTGCCTACTGTTAACCATTCCGTAGCCTATGGATAACGACTTTGGCTACATGTTTCGGCTAGTGTTAGCCATTCCGTTGCCTATTGATAGCGACTCTGGCTACATGTTTCTTTCAGTGTTAGCCATTCTTTAGCCTATTGATAGAGTCTTGGTTACATGTTAAGCTAGTTTTAACCATTCCGTAGATTACTGATAACGACCGTGGCTACATGTTTCGACTAGTGTTAGCTATTCCGTTACCTATGCATAGTGACTGTGGCTATACGTTTCGGTTAGTGTTAGCCATTCTATAGCCTATTTATAGGGATTGTGGCTACATGATTAGGCTAGTTTTAGCCGACTGTATCATTTGAATAAGGAGAGTATCTACATGTTTCGGCTAGTGTTAGCCATCTGTAGCCTATTGATAACGACTGTAGCTTCATGTTGGGGCTAGTGCTTGCAATTCTGTACCAAATGTTAGCGACTGGCTCTTCATGTTTCGTCTAGTGTTAGCCATTCTGTAGCCTATTGATAGCGACTCTGGTCACATGTTTCGGCTAGTGTTAGGCATTCTGTAGCCTACTGATAGCGAATGTAGCTACATGTTTTCAGCTAGTGTTAGTCATTCTGTAGCTTATTGAAAGCGACTGAAGCTACATGTTTTCAGCTAGTGTTAGCCATTCTGTAGCCAATTGATAGCGACTGGCGCTTCATGTTTCGTCTAGTGTTAGCCATTCTGTAGCCTATTGATAGTGACTGTGGTCACATGTTTCGTGTAGTGTTAGCCATTCTGTTGGCTATTGATTGTAACAGTGCCTACATATTTCGGCAATTGTTAGCCACTCTGTATCCTATGGATAGCGACTGTGTCTACATGTTTCGGCTAGTGTTGGCCATTCTGTAGAATATTGATTAGGAATGTGGCTACATTTTCGGCTAGTGTTAGCCTTTCTGTAGCTTATGAATAGCGACAGTGGCTATATGTTTCGGTTAGTGTTAGCCATTCTGTAGCGTATTTATAAAGACTTGGCTACATGTTTAGACAAGGTTTAGCCATTCCGTAGCCTACTGATAGCGACTGTGTCTACATATTTCGACTAGTGTTAGCCATTCCTTAGTTTGTGGGTAACGACTTTGGTTACACGTTTTGGCTAGTGTTATCCATTCTGTAGCCTTTTAATAGGGACTGTGGCTACATATTTCGGCTTGTGTTAGCCATTCTGTAGCCTATGAATATCGTCACTGGCTGCATGTTTCGCCTAGTGTTAGCTTTTCCGTAAACTATTGATAGCGACTGTGGTTATATGTTTCGGCTAGTGTTAGCCATTCTGTTGCCTATGTATATAGCGACAGTGGCTACATGTATCGGCTAGTGTTAGGCATTCTGTAGCGTATTGATAACTACTGTAGCTACATGTTTCGGCTAGTGTTAGCCATTCCTTAGCTAACTGATAGCCAGGTGGCTACACGTTTCGCCTAATGTTAGCCATTCCGTAGCCTATGGATAACGACAGTGGCTACATGTTTCGGCTAGTGTTAGCCATTCCGAAGCCTATTAATAGCGACTCTGGCTACATGTTTCGATTAGTGTTAGCCATTCTGTAGCCTACTGATAGAGACTTGGCTGCATGTTAAGGTAGTGTTAGCCATTCCGTAGCTTACTGGTAGCGACTGCGGCTTCATGTTTCGGCTAATGTTAGCCATTCCGTATCCTATGGATAATGACTGAGGCTACACGTTTCGGCTAGTGTTAGCCATTCTGTAGCCTATTCATAGGTACTGTGGCTACATGTTTCGGCTAGTGTTAGCCATCTCTAGCTTATGAATTACGATAATCTCTACGTGTTTCTGTTAGTTTTAGCCGTTCTTTTGCCTCTGAATTGCGACAGTGGCCACATGTTTAGGCTAGTGTTAGGCATTCTGTGGCCTATTGAGAACGACTGTAGCTATATGTTTCAGCTAGTGTTAGACATTCTGTAGCCAAACGATAGCAATTGGCGCTTCATGTTTCGTCTAGTGTTATTCATTCTGTAGCCTATTAATAGCGACTTGGCCACATGTTTAGGCTAGTGTTAGCCATTCCGTAGCCTATTAATAGCGACTGTGGCTACATGTTTCGTCTAATATTAGCTATTCCGTAGGCTATGGGTAACGACTGTGGCTACATGTTTCGTCTAGTTTTAGGCATCCTGTAGCCTATTGATAACTACTGTAGCTACATGTTTCGGCTAATGTTAGCCATATTGTAGGCAAATGATAGCGGCTGTCGCTTCATGTTTCGTCTAGTGTTAGCAATTCTGTAGCCTATTGAAAGCGACTGTGGCCACATGTTTCGTGTAGTGTTAGCTATACTATAACCTATGAATAGCTACTGTGGCTACATGTTTCGGCTAGTGTTAGGCATTCTGT
>Ga0136643_10016948_pt1 | contig 10962 bp, 3 predicted proteins | sample TergutLab28metaG_FD_96883 | JGI IMG/M metagenome (GOLD analysis project Ga0136643, IMG submission 96883) | Labiotermes labralis P1 segment gut microbial communities from Petit-Saut dam, French Guiana - Lab288 P1 (version 3) (version 3) | ecosystem: Host-associated > Arthropoda: Insects >... | reverse complement strand
GGTACAATGCAACAACAATAAATTAATGTTCATACATTGGCAACACTGAATTTCATACAGCATTACCTCCGCTTTCTAGTACCTCTCCCTACAATAGTACTTAAGTAGAGAGAGAAGTAGCTACCCTATTGCAGTTACTCGTCCTTTGAGCCTCAGAACAGACCTGCGAAAAAATAAAATTCAAAAGAAAAATTACCACAAACAAGATTAGAATTTTCGGGAATATGAGGCAGTGTTGATTGGTAATTTGATCGGAGAAGCTTGCTACCTACATCCTGTAGTCTAATCACAGAAGTACAGGGTGTAATTTCCACTTCTTGGACTATCCTAAACACAGGCAGGATGTTATATTAACATATCTTAACATAACACCTATCAAAATGGGGCCATACACCGTAAGGCTGTGTCCTTTATCAGCAATACCATAAAAACCTCAAATCACACAGACGCTACCTCCTGCAAAAATCATGGAAAGCCTATGAAGCAAATGCAGAGCGCCTCTACTGCCTGCAAGTAGGTGATATTTCTTCGCTGCAAGCCTCAAACGATACAGAAATTTCCACCGACTGTTAAAGTTGGAATGATGTAGGAAAATGTGAAAATCGTACTGAATTTAAGAGAATGAAAGAGGAGGAACTGAGGACACGCAAGGGAATTCTCAGTCCATTTAACCTGGAAATAAAGCGGGCATCTCTCATGTACACTGACACTGAGATAACCAGCTCGTTTGAGATAAGAGTAAACAGGAATGATTGAAAGAACAGTTACAATCGCTTCTTGGTTTCCGTGACCTTCCATTTTGTTTCAAGGCGACGACACATTGGTGAGATTAAATGAAGTACATCGATCAATCATACTGCCGGATATAAACGGGCAGCACTTTGAGACAATCAGATCTCGATAATGAAAGAAACAAGAATAGATGGATGGAAGGGAGGTCGGACAGATAGATATAGACAGGCTAATGAAAAAAGGAAAGAAGAGAAGAAGAACAACTGAAAAAAGAAATGGCAAATAAAGAAAGACACAAAGACAAATGAGCGGTGGATGTATGAGAAAAGAGAAAGGAAGAAAATAAAAGAGGAGAAGAAAGATATTGAAAGAAACAGCAAGCAAAGAAGGGCCGAGAGAATTCTCGGACCTGCGTCAACTAGGCCACTCGCAGGCGTTCTTGTCGCACAAAACAAGGCCCTTCAGAAAGAATAATATAGTTGTAAGAAATGGCCCTCAAGTTTCAATGAAGTAGACATACTACTGTATAATGTATCATCGAGTTATTTAGAGCTTTAGTCTCAGAATTTAGTAAGTGAATATTGCAGTTTTCATTTACTGGGCAGCACCATTCTGCAGCAAGAACATTCGAGAGAAACATGAGAAGGCAGTCACACGAATTGCTGGCACTATTATGTGTGGCATGCTGACTAGATGATTGGTACGTAACGTCTTGCAACAAGAACTGGGCCAACACAAACTGAAACAATTCATGTCTACAGTTCCGACTCTTCCATAACCTGGTTTCAGATACCGACAGACACCACAGATGCGTCTGTTGCAGGGATATGACCTACCGACCTATAAAGATAGGGCACGGTGTCGTATCCCACTATACCTATATGTCGTCAGTCTCAATGGGTGAACTTCAAATCTAGTCTCGTAATACTACGTATAGTGACTGGTCTTGAAGTCCATTTGCTGGAAAAAAAAAAGATTTGCCTTTGCAAAATAAGCTACGCTAAAGTCCCAGATTCCGTGAACCAACAATTATTTATACATGCACTGCGTTACACATAATTCACGGAAAAATATTTTCAATACAGTATCTATACCAATTTTTAGTTTGAGCAATTTCTCGGAAAATTGATCAAGTTAAATTTGGGGTCAGGGTGAAGTAGGGGTTACAATACGCCATAGAATCTGTTGTGGCTAAGCCGTAGCTGATTGGAATTATAAGCCAGCACTGATTGATTTGACTCACTAGACTACGTGGCGGGGGAGGGTGGGGGTGAGGTAGAGGGTACCTGAACGCTGCCACGACGTATGACGAGTACTTGCAAGGAAAAGACGAGACCGAAACGTATACTTTAGGGCGGCTACATAATCTCTTTAACAACTCCCACGGAAGGACTTCCATACCTTAGTCTAGAGCACGAGAACAAATTCGGTTACGATCCTCCGTAAATCGTTGTTAAAAGGCTAGATAATCCATACTTACAAGGTAAATATCACTCTTCTTCGATCGGAAAAAAATCATTGTATAATCGTAAGAGGAGCGAAGGCTTCCACTGACACAGACAGCTATCCACGTCTACGTACAATCACAATTAATCACTGAACAATACTTCGCATTATACTCCGAAACTTGTGCACAAGCCCTCAATTTCCATATCACTGTCCACAAACTACCCTCTGCTTAAAGTCGCAACTCAAGGCCTGTCCAGTGTTCACAAAGGAACGAGCAACAACGCCGGTCTACAGATAACATTTCCAACCCTCAGCCTTATCTCGCAAGTCATTTCTGCGACGTAACTCGATTAGCCTCTGGTCTGTGTCCTCAGACGAACAGGGATGTTCCTAGATACACGTATGTCAGAACTTCTGCAGCTTAAAATATTTACATAACCAATTTTCCTCCTGCCAACTAAAGGGAACGCGACCTACTTTTGTATATTTTACATCATTTATATTGCTCGCTTTGCAGAATACCGACACCCAATTTCGCGGTTGCAATTGCTGCCCTGCTTAAGTCTAGACATAAGTTTAGAAACGCCACCCTTTACAGTACAATAAGAACAACATAATTTCATCTGAGAACTTCTAGCATAAGCTCTCAACACAAAATTTACGTTTTGGACATGAAACATATGGACAGACAAGACAGACACAATATTTACATGATGCTCTTATTATTTTAATTCTGCGTAAAGAACACATAAATTCCATAATTCACAATCCAACTCATCCCCTCATTTCCAAATGTGTCAGAGTGCGGGCACTCCTTTATATGTCGTGACAGATGTTATATTTGACTGATTAAGTTCTCTGTAAAAAAATTCTGTGACGTAACACTGAAATAGTGTTGGCTGTGTGGCAACAGGGCAAGTATGGTGACTTTAAGAAAAAATTTATGATTCGCTGTTCACCACAATATGAGAGAATCTATTCGTACTTGTAAGAATACGCGTTTGTTAATTTACTCTAAGGGGATGTAATAAAGAATAATCATATTTTTTAATATTCGTATTCAAATTCGTATCAGACATGCCAGACGACACAGGAAGAAACGAATGAAACTTTGAAAGTAGAGTATGGTAAGGGTTGTACACCAAATGCTCATGAAATATGAATACAAAGGCAGCGTTAACATCGCTGGCAGGATAAACGCGATGGAATGCCTTTAGTGTGACTCACAAGCCAGGCGTCGGAGTCCTATCAACAGAACTCTCTGCTCATAACTTGTTCCTCGCTGTTAGTCTGTGAATCCGACATTCCATATCAAAGTCATCAGACATTTGAGAGACGCGGTTCGCAAAGAGAGAATATACGTTTGTTGCTCTGCCCAGTTCTTCACTAAGACAATGCACTGCACACAGTTTCATATCCACGGAACAGTTTTTTCCGTAACCGAGCGGGATCAACCTCTTAACCTTCTGATCTCAAACTTGTATTCTGACGGTAAGTTGTATTGAAAATAAATGTAGCGTCCCATAAAGCTATTTAAGGAAAAAATGTATAATTTATGTTCCACGACAGGAACACATTTACAAGTGTCAAGTAAAGGGAATGGGAAAGTTGCCCCTGTCTACTCCATAAAGGCGTACAGGGGGAGTGGAGTTGTAGGTCCACTCATTTTTAATATCTGCACTAGAACAAGTTGTCCGTATCACGCCCCGGACGCTGTACTCCAATGAAAGAACCCCGGTATCCATCGTATAGGAGGCTCGGAGGGACCAGAACCGATCTGGACGTTTCGGCGGGGAGGAAACTTCCGCCTGCTACCAAGAATCAAACCCTGGGCCGTCCAGACCGTAGCCTAGTATCTACACCGATTGAGCTATCCAGACTCTGGTTCAAGTGAAAGCCGCGTCGCAAATGATGCCATCTCTGTAGTTTAAACCATCAGTTTTTATTTAGTCACTTCCAACACGTCTGGGTTGCAATTTACCTCGTGAAATCCTTCGGAACGCTAAGCAGTTCAACGTCGAAGAATGTGTTATGTAGACGACGGCAAAGGTCACCAGGTGTCATAATGATTTCCGGATTGAAAACATGGCGAGTTGTAACCTTTTCTTCGAGGCTTTCCTCAGTGCTTCCAGAGGAACTGATGTAACGTAAACAACTGTAATTTGTTGTGCTTGTAGCTCCCTAGTTGGTGTAGAACCGTCGCATCATAGCCTGTGCAGCTGATACAGCGTCCAATTTGGAAACTGTGAGTTCCATTCATGTCAGCTACATCAGACTGCTTCCCATTTGTTTCATTTTGGTGACAACAACGGCATACAGCAAGCAATTGCCGACGCACTAATCCGTAACAAAAATGAAGTCCTTTTAAATATTCATCTCAAATTTCATTCATTTCAACAACGTTAAAAAAACCTAATGAAAATTAATTTTGGGCTTTTACGATAAGTCATTATCATAATGCTGCATGTAGCAAATATACATCTCCGCAAACTGTAAATTTTGCACATAAAAACAGCTTCTCTAAATATTCATGGCAAATCTCATAATAATTCTATTTATAAAGCGTGGTTTCCGGCATCTCATTGTCATAATTATATGCATGCTCCATGGCCTGCACACTGGTTGAATGCAATATTCCGCAGGCTTGGCTGTAGTGCTAGCAGTTTCTCTCCTAACCTGACAAATCAGAAAATATCAGCACTGTATTTTCTTCCATACATGCGTGTTTCTCTCCTGATACAGAGCCATCCTTGCCCATGTTGTACACATAACACTCGACACGGTGTTTCACAAGCCATTTCCCTTCTGAAGATGAAATGGAACTATTTATCTGAGTAATGCAGGCTTAAGTGAAACACATTATATAGAACACTTTTTTCCCTCCCCAAACACAGCGGCGGTACCAGTATTATCGATGTTTCGCGCAAATACACTAAAGCTTGAAAAGATAAATGTGCAATTAACGTTTTTCACGCCAACCCACTTACTCGCATGGTCTCACTCAAAACACGGGGTATTCACAGTTAGGACCTTTCTTTCCGCGACATAATGCGCAACAAATGCCAGCCTCAGCATTAGTCAAACTGGACAAGGTACGTACTGTCCCTATATTAATAATGACCGTCCCTCTCTTTGTTAAGTAACCCCAGAGCGTTACACTGAAAAGCGTAAATGACCTAACACAATAATTCTTCTCTTTATCAACAATGCACATAAAACAGCGTAAAATGAAAGGGGCCAGCTCTTCCTTTGACTAATTAAGCACAAGGCAATGAAGACAGTATCTCTCAAACAGCCCAGGTCTTCGTAGTGATTGTACCTAAAACACGATCAGCACTAGCGGTGGGCTGCTCTGACAGCCTGTAATCAACCACAGCAATTTATCAGCAATAAATGAACAACGAAACCAATGACGCAACCTCTCAAGGAACGGACTTGAAAGGCATTAGTATGGTCTTTTATTCTCCTTCCTTTTTGAAGCAGTGCTACACACTGGCAACACAATAGTCTTTCATGTCCAGCGACAGAGACATTCTTTTCCAAGGAACGGCAATGTCTGGTCATCCAAGATTCAACGATGCAAAGTTAAAGGCGAATCTCCTCCGGATACAATACTATAAAAATCTCATATTCCTGTATTCTTCTTTTTCGGGCCCAAAGAAAGAGTTCGCTGTACGAGTCCCCGCCAGCGAGATAAGTGTATCTCTCCCTGTATGTTCCTGAATGAAATACGAACTTCCATATCACAGACAATAAGTGACAGATATTTGTAGATTTTGGACGAAGGGTATGCCACTGAAGACGTCCATGCTTTGTACCACTTGCCATAAATAATATTAAAAGGTAATATGGATAAGCCCTTTAGCGTAGTCGGTATAGCGACTCGCTAAGGGCTGGATGATCCGGGGATCGAATTCCGGATGAGACGACATTATCCGCATCCGTTCAGACCGACCCTGGGGCCCACCCAGCCTCTTATACAATAGATGCCGGGTCATTCTCGGGGGTAAAGGGGAGGGGGCGTGGCGTTGACCACCCATCCACATCTAGCGCCAAGCTTAAAGAAACAGTAGAGCTATACCTCTACTCCCTTTCTGTGCCTTCATAGGAGGTTAAAGGGTGAACTTCACCTTTACCTTTATTCGGTAATATGGTGGAAACAACGCTAGCGCAAATCTCTACATATCTTCACGCAGGTACGTATTTGTGGTGTGGGAGTTATGCCAGCCGATTGCAGGGAAGTGCAACATGACAACTTCAGTACCGCCTACAGTTCTGGCCTACGAGTGCGTTGATCTGGCTACTGAACTGGATGAATCAGTTTACTCTAACAATGCTGCTACTCCTCTTGATGTTCTGATCTTTCGGAACCCTAAAATATTCTTCATGAGCACTTTCAAGCCTCGTTGCAAAACTGGCTGTTGGCAGGATCCTGCTAACAGCCAGTCAACATAACGCATGGCTATACCAATTGCTGTTTATACAGAGTTGATCCTCCTTATAATGAGCAGTAAGCTTGCTCGAAACATATAGAGGTTAATTACCGAAATAAATTGAAAGTAAATAGTGCGTCCTGTTGGTTCATATTGTACGGATATATGACGATGCGCGGTCAACAAAACATTAAATTTTGCAATTGTGTAGTTTCGCATTTATTTAACGATGTTTTTATCGACTGCATGGGTTGCACAGCCAAAAGCTACTTAAGACACTGCCTGAAGGGTTTGAGGAAAACCGCATAAAATTCTGTTATGATTGTTATCCGAAAGAATAGACATCGAAGAGGTTAGGCCTACCTCCCGACGTATGAATAGTGACGTCACTGGGTACAGATGGTCGGCAGTCCAAAAGTGTGTTTACAATTAAGACGGTCGCTCGGGTGCACTCCGTAAACGACTTTACCTCAGCTCGAATTGTAACACGCGCCAGCCCACCTACCTTCCTCTCCTTCATTTACTGTACGTTGAACTCCCCCACCCCCACCGTCATAAATTGTTCCTGTTTGCAGCGTCAAAATAGGGCAGGACACTCTATTAGGCTCGTGAGAGATGCCACTTTGAAACCTGTAACGCATTCTCGCTTAAATAATGTAGCCATCTGCCACACCGACAAGAGTGCCTCTTTAACTGCGTAGGTATTTGCTACTCAGTCTCATTTATCTTCCTTTCTTTCTCCTGTTCTTTCTCTTTTTTATTGTTCCATTCATTCCATTCATTCGTCATATTCATTCGACTTAATTTTCACTTTCAATTGTTTTCATACTTTCGCCTTTTCACGATTACTTCCCTTGATCATAATCTTACTCTGGCACTGAATGTTGTCCCTGTTTACACATGTGGTATATTATTTTATATTATTTTTTCTTTCTTTTCTCTTAGTTTTCCACTTTTATTATTTCTTCGAGTGTTAGTAATTAATTTTCTTTGGTTCTAGATTGCCTACACACTATTTACTTCTCTGTCTTATATTTCCTTGTCTTCTTTCTTCGAACTGTATCTTTGCTTGATATTTTTCTGTTTATGTTCCTTCCTGACAACACATGTTACACACAGTTCCTGCCAAGTAGCAGCAAGTCGATAAACACCGAACGCTCTGCCACCAGCAGGAGCAACTGGCCGTTGTATCAGGAACAGCCTTCGCGAGGTTCCCGAAATAAAGCAGTTTCATGATACGAGTATTAACTGGAGGCAGAAGTTTTTCATAAAGAGATGACATTAATTGCGACTGTTTGAAGTCCCCGCAGTGTTGCTCGGATGTAGTGGAGCAGGGACGGGCTGCAGCAAGAAAGGAACGTAATAAACGGGTCACTCCACACGCTTCGTAATCAAGAATTCCATTTTTGATCATTACTGTCGTCCGAGTACCTCAGAACAGTAATAACAATTAACGAAATTCGTGCTGTCATTTGACTCCACTGGTATTTAAGCACAAAAACTGCAGTTTCACCCTTTTTAGGTGCGCCTGCATAGTCAAAAGAAAAAAGGGCTTAATAACTATGTCATGTCCTCCTACTGCCTGTCTATACGTATCAGCACGGCTCGCACTGGCCGGATATCCTTTACATTTGGTACTGGGGAAGTCAAAATTTGGTAAAACAGGGAAAAGGCATTGGGCACTTCAAATGAAAACATAATTTTTGTTGTTGCCGGCGACATAAAAACGTCAAAAAAAGCTGTCGCTTCGAATGAAGTGATATTAGGCTCTTTGGATAGTCAGGAGGTACAAATATTAAGCGAACGTGCCACAATGTTACGTTATACATACATTGCGTATCTTATTTGTTTATGTGGATTTCAAACCCAGCCTCTCAAACTAGGGAAGAACACAAACTCAGAGTTTTTTTTAGAACGAAGTCCTTCGGTAGAAATTTGAATCTCAGAGTGTGGAGAAAAGAAGCAGAGGGAATTCCCCAACGAGAAGTAATTGGGCACTTAAATAACGGAAATTAAGCAGTATGAGCACAACGAAAAAATAATGTGTATGTAGTGTAACATCATTAGTTGAAAATGCCTCATGGCACACAACCACTTCTGAAACCATGAATAAAATTAAAAGTTAATATTAAAATCGTGCATCGGTAGTGATAAAAGGGGAAAAATATCGTTTAGGAAGACCAGACACAGAAATCGGATTACTTTAAGCTTACGAATTAATCTACGTACACACACACCCACACACGCACACACACACATATATATATATACATATATATATATATATATATATATCCTTTCTTGAATACCCAACCATAATTATATAAGGCATATTTGTATATCTCCCCATCCGTGCTGTACGTTCCGCCCACCTATCACCGTGACAGCATTAAATGTAGAGTACAAATCTTTAAGGCCCCCGCTATGTAAAGTTATTCAATAAGCAGATAAAATAATATTTCCTTTTAAACCGGAACGGCTCTCGGCAGAATTCTGTTTTGTACGCATGCACTGTAAAGGTCATAAATTGCTCTTTCCGCAGGAAAAGTGGTGTCCGGAAATTGGACAATCCCTCTGAGCAGTGCCGCGGTCACTTCGTTATTAGACATTTTAACTGACGCTGGTACAGTGCTTCCCGCAAATCGCTGAGCTGCTCAGTCTGAAGAGACGGCAGCTCTTCCCCTCCCTGTCGCACACGTGTGTACCTGCAAACGAATTAGCAGAACACGCTGCTGTCGTAATACAGTACCACATTCATTTTCTGGAAGTATTGTCTTCGAGTAGCGTGTAGAACATCGAAGTCTGTCTTCGGCACGGGCTTGTTTCTTTACTCTCAAACATACTGCCCGGTGTACGAACATCACCTTTCATATTCTTACAGGGGTGCTGATAAGTCCTTAGCCCGACCAGGAAGGAAACAAGCTACATTCCTCGCATTTTATGGAACTTAGAGGTTCATTACCACGTTCACAAGATTCCACCACCTGTCCCTACCCTAGTCAAATCAATCCATTCCTCTGCCCATCACACTTTTGACAGGCGCAGCTTGTTTCCTTCCTGGTCGGGCTAAGGACTTATCAGCACTCTGGTACTCGTATCATAATCATTTTTCCATAGTCTCGATGATGTATGGTGCCTTTAGCTGAAACAGCGTTTTCAAATAACACAAGGATCAGCGGATTCTGTAAAATATCAAAATTCCTGTGGCGTTGTTGACACAGAGCAGCTCATTCAAGAATACGGAAGTGAATTACTCCGTCCTTCGAAATCGGAAATGTCGGAGGGAACAAAGGCACGCGTGTTGCATACCAGAAGGGGGTAGATACGTGACTGCATCTGAACAGATGAAATCAAATAATTAGGGAGCGATGACCATATTGTGGCTAATGATAATGCCTGTGAGCCGTTGGATTTGGCATGAAGGCCATGCACTTCAACAACACTTTATATTGCACTTCATAATCTGGGGGTTCAAGGTTCGAATTTGCAATGGAATACCTATTATAACACCTGACAAGCCCCACGATTTTCCTCAGTCCCTCATTCAAATGAGATAATGCATAAGGTAGGCAAACACAGCTAACTTGTACACTCTTGATTCTTGTAAAACCATGTCACTACATAAATTGATTGATAAAAGGTCGCCAAAAAACCGAAAACCACACCACGAGATGAGTGAGTCCGGTGAGGATAGAATACGTACCGGTGAATAAAAGCCCATAATGACTACATAAATTTCCTCTTGTTTCAAACATAATCACTCAGATTATAAATACGGTCGCCGGTTGGATCACACGACACGTTGAGATGTGTGAATGTAGAAAACAGAATGCAGTTACTTTGACACAGATCAAATAATCTCAATTATAACAACTTGCGGAGAAAAACTTGTGTAAGCATGAAGGTACCTTTAAATTCAGATAGATGCCATCATTATAAACAACAAAAATAACTGTGGCAGTAGCTGATATCAGATATTCACTACTGTCCCAATAATTGCAACATTATACATGACTTATTTCAAATTAAGAACACACTGAAATAAAGGAAGAGACGTTTGTAATATTATGTCACAGTTTTTTTTTACCGATTTTACTGATCAGTTTTATGTTATTTTGCTTATGAAATTATATGAACTGCCGTAGCAACGGAAACAAAGGAAGGTACTTGTGAAGGAAGCTATTGACTGGCCTACCATGTACTGTGCAGGAGATGGACCTTACTGTAGAGAAGAATGTATTCTTGCACTGTGCAGTTGTGCAGGAAGCTACAGGCAGAACTACCATGTAGGGTGCAGGAGATGGACCTTATTGTAGAGAAGAATGTATTCTTGCACTGTGCAGTTGTG
>Ga0136643_10016946_pt1 | contig 10963 bp, 7 predicted proteins | sample TergutLab28metaG_FD_96883 | JGI IMG/M metagenome (GOLD analysis project Ga0136643, IMG submission 96883) | Labiotermes labralis P1 segment gut microbial communities from Petit-Saut dam, French Guiana - Lab288 P1 (version 3) (version 3) | ecosystem: Host-associated > Arthropoda: Insects >... | reverse complement strand
GGGCGGTCTAGGTAGAATTGGTAGTCACCTACGCCTGTGCCTACGCAGATATTGGAGACTATTAGGTCTTCACCTTCGAAAGTTAGTGAATTTATAACGCCTTCGTAGCCTTTTTTTGCATATTTTGTGTAAGATTGAATTCTCAGTCACCGAACACAAAAATATGTAGCTTAAGTTCAATTCATATTATCAACTCACATTATTGTACAATTTGAATAGCCTGGACATGACCGCATGTCCGTCGAAACATGTAGCCTAATGTGAATATTATACCTACCAACTAAGTAATCCAAGATATGTAGACGGTAATATCAGTACTTCCAATTACTGGATTCCAACACAGCGGGGAATGTAACATCAGAACCGTTAAACTTACATAGAATTTCGACTGTCCTTTTTAGTTGTCCTTGTGATGGGCGGGCGAACAGTAACAAAGCAGATACTTCAGTCCGTTATTCTGAGAATCTGTGGTTCCAAATGCTGGACTATCCTCTGGCGTCAGTCATTCCAGCATTCTCTAAATATAATTTCAGTACAATTTTATGGTAATATTTACCTTCGCACATTCATCACAAACGTTACATTAGGTCTGTCTGTAGACAGACAGACCTGATCGTAGATCATAATTTACCATTTGGACGCTCTGATAGTAACATTCAATATGATTTCATACTGAGTATTGTATCGGTTTTAATTTATATTATAAACACGATAGGTGCTAACCGGACATTTACAGCACCCTGTGAACTCTGATCTTCGTTTGGCGTGTTCTCTGAACCTTCAGGACTACGTGACAGTCGTTAGCGCTTGAAAGCTTGAACCCCTAGGATGGAGTCCTGTTACCATTTATAAGTCTCGCAGAGCCCCAGAGCCTGTCTCCGTCACCGCTGAAATCGTACCCCGATTCTCCAGTCGAGCCCATATCCTAATTTCTGTAGCACCAGGAAAGTCATGGTCCCATCACGGTCTCATCATGGCCAAATCATGGTTCCATCATGGTGCCCTGCCTATTTTATGCCGACAAGTACGTAAAAAATTGATTCCACGCATTTGCCGATTTTATGTAAATCTTACTTACTTACTTACTTACTTACTCCATGGACCTGAGTCCTTCTTGAGAAGCTAACCGTTTTTCAACTAGTCAAGGAATTCCTCGGAATTTATGGAACCGACGGTTCATTACCGCTTTCACAAGTGCCTGCCACCTGTCCCCATCCTGAGCCAGCTCGATCCAGTCCATACCCCCACATCCAGTATCCTGAAGATCCATCTTAATATTACCTCCCATCTACGCCTGGGTCTCTCAAGTGGTCTCTTTCCTCAGGTTTCCCCATCAATACCCTGTATAGGCCTCTCCTTTCCCCCATACGCGCAACATGCTCCGCCCATCTCATTCTTCTCTAAATCATCACCCAAACAATATTGGGTAAAGCGTACAAATCATAAAGCTCCTCATTTCGTAGTTTTCTCTACTCCCCTGTCTCCTCGTCTCTCTTATGCCCAAATATTTTTCTCAATACCCTATTCTCAGACAACATCAGCCTAGGTTCCTCCCTCAGTGAGAGCGACCCAGTTTCACAGGTATACAAAATAACAGGCAAAATTATGGTTCTGTTTATCTTAACCTTTAAATTTTGGATAGCAAATTGGAAGGCACAGGATTCTGCACCGAATGCTTGCAAGCAGTCCCTTAAGTCAGTCTGCTCTAAATTTCTTCCTGAATAGAAGTTTTGATTTGTTAAGGTTGTTCCCAAATATTTTAACTGTTCCACACTTTCAAAAAACTATTAGCAATATTTATGTAGATCTACGTCACGCATATACAGTCACTCCCCGACTGACGTAATGGTTGCGTTCCGCGAAACGTTATGCAAGTCGAATTTTACGTAAGTCGGAACTTCCCTAAATTCAAATAAATTGAAATTTTTTTATCCCACGCGGAGAAAAAATTACAAAATTGTGCTTCGAAATGGACAGTAATAAGATTAAGACAAGTTCCAGTAAAAGAGACCATAATACAATATAATTAAACATTCCTTGCTATTTATTTCCTGCAGGATGCAAAATACATGTCTACTTTTTTTTTAAGTTTGCATCGACCAGGATGAATTTACGTAAAGTCGATTTTATGTAAGTCGAGCATTTCGTAAATAGGGGAGTTGCTGTATTTATTTCATGTATTTTCAGTACATAAAAAGTTCAAACCGCCACTGATACCTACTGATGCGGGCGTTGTTTACTTGAACGCACTTTCCGGAATTGCACGCCTATTGGAAGCATCCTACTTGTAAATTACTTATTTTACGTCAAAAAATTGCTCATTAATTCTTACACATGGGTAAACAAAGACTTGTTTGCTCTTCTCCATCTGTGTGAACATTACTTAATTTTGTTAGAAGTTGACAGGTGAAGGATGGGTTGTTTTTTATATCAAATTCAAAACGAAGAGCTGGTTGTAAGGTTCTCATTTGACGAAGAAAATAGACGATCAGTACACTATTCAAACGAAAAGGCTGCAGGGGAAGACATTTCAAGAATTCCATTGCTGTTATAAGAATAAGCATAAAGTTCTTAATGTTATTATGTACCGAGGTACCTATCATGAGATAAAAACGTGAAAATAATCAGGTTAAAAATAGTATTACAAGTAACGCCGTTAGCCTGAAATGTAGCAAGAAAGGACTTATGAATTTGTGGTTGTGGCAACAATATTCTAAAACTCACTGTTGCTGCGAAATGGCCTGCATTACCCCCAGATGCTCTTCTGACTTCTAGCTGTAACTTCGAATTTCTTTTGTTCTGTAATGGAAAAGTTTTTCTGCATATCGCAGGGAAGTAGCTACGATTTATGCTGCAGGTAAAACAACGCATTTTTTATTTATTTCAAAATTATGTCTGTAGCGCACGAAAAGTAATTATAGTTTAATTAACAATTACTGAGAATTAAAATAGGCCAACTTAAAGCAAAAATTTAGCAAAAAATTATATGAATATTGCAGCAGCAGCAGCAGTCAGTATTACTACTACTACTAGTAGTAGTAGTAGTAGTAATAGTAGTAGTGATGGTGGTGGTGGTGGTGGTAGTGGTAGTAGTAGCAGTAGGAATAGTGGCAGTGGTAGTAGTGGTAGTTGTTGTTGTTGTTGTTGTTGTTGTTGCTGCTGTTGTTGCTGTTGCTACTGCTGCCGCCGCCGCCACCCGTATAAAGAGTGCTTACAAAAAAGAGACGATATTACATTTATACAAAGAAAATAGCTCTAAATATTGCAGACTTCCCGCAGTTAATTATACTGTTCGGGCGTTGGCTTGATAAAGAACTTGTAAACGTTACAGAAAGAAGGATACAGTCTGAGACAGTTGTACGTTGTGTGTATCGCATGGGACGGAGTTTTGGCCTTATAAAATTTGCAGTGACACTTTAGTTTACATTGTACTAAAGCATGTTTCATTGCGAGGGCATAGATTCCCAATTGAAAACGTGCATAGTTTTCGCAGCAATGTATGGGTTGTGGAATGTCCTGTCTTTGAATCTATACTTGCTGTAATAACTTTGAGGTTTCGAATAAAAAATTGAGTATTTTTATATTTTTTGCTGTTTAGAGACAGAATGTATTGAGCCTATTGGTCTAGAATTCATTGGGAGGCGTGACCTTTCCTGGTTTGAATATTGATTATTACGGAGGAATAAGAGAATGTTACTACTATGAAGGATCTCGGGCAGTGCCCGCTTGTCCTTCTGATAAGGTATTCATCCTAATTTTTATATAAAATTTCAAATCTTACCTCATGAAGGGCACAGTCCGTATCCATTAGAAATACAAATCAGTCGTTGCTGTTTAAAGAAAGCGGTATTTATTGGGAGAATCTTGTGGATTCCTTGAATTCGTTGTGTAGCAAAATGTAGGCCTAGTTGCTTGATGTTGCAGCAGGTGGTGGACCTGCATATACTGACCACTGTGCTTTAAATGGTTAACCAACATGCAACAGAAACTAATTCTGACAAGTAGCTGGTTTAATTTCATAACCGGCAAGACGGCATACTGCATACACACAGCCCCAAAATTTGGACCCAGTCTCTTAACAGTGTTAAAATATCTGGTGAACTGAAATGACATATATGATTAGGTAGGGACTTGCCAATTAAAATAAGGTTTAACTCGTTTTCCTAGTATTCGCTGTGCTAATAAAAAGCGCTTTTGCAGGTGCGATATGCATCATGCTGCACAGCGTGAAAAGACGAAGTGTAAATCGGGTCGAGATTTTCGCTGTCAACAATAAGCTGATTATTATTCTTATCGGGTCGAAAAGGCTGTGGCTTCTAGAAGCGGAAGTGGCTGATCTGTCCCGAGAGGGTAACACAGGGTGTTTATGCCCTCACTCGTGACTCGCAACTCAGCCTAACTCGGCTGTGGTGGCGAATACAGAACAGAATGTACATCCACTAGCAGAATACATTACACGAGATTGTACGTGCCAAGTCTGATTACAAGGTGAAACAGCTATACGCTAGATTACTGTCTTCTGGAATACGACGCCATGTGGATTTTTACAGAGGCATCAAAGTTTTGGAGAAGCTTGGTGCCTCTGTCTTCAGGGTAGACCAAGAAGAGTTTTTGGATTGCCATAAAAATGTAAGCACGCCGTGTATATTCGTATTGCCCTGTAGGTACCAACGTTTAGGAAGATCCTGCTGCGTCCATCTTCAGGGCAGTAAAGAAATTTATTGGATACCACAAAAAAGGAGAAAGAAAATTCCCTCGAAGCGCCATTACCTATGTACCAGTCTACACGGCTTCATCCTAGGAGACTGGAATCTGTATCAAGAACGGTGTCAGAACCGCAAATATTGTGCCATTGAAAGCAATGCTGAAATACGAAGTTCTAAAAATAGAAATAAAAAGTGAATTTATAAACACAAAAAGTGTGGAAAAGTCAGTTTCTTTAACGATGTGGAAATTTGTAATCTTTCCTCTTGTCTTTTTGGCTAACAAAACAAAACACGATCCCAAATAAAATAAAATAATTTTGGAAATTTGATATTCGTGAGCTTCTTTTTTAATAGTTTTCTGTTAGTATAATTCGAATTATTATCACTTGAGAATTGTCTGCTTCGATTTGCTTATTGCACATGAATATATATGTATACAAGTGCCAACGTGTGTGCGTGTGCGTGTGTACACGCTTGTGCTCTACTCCCAGTGTGTTGGTGGCTGGGTGTACGACTTCTTCAGCGATGCCAGAAAATCTGAGTTTAATTCCTCTTCATGTAGACATGCAGCTTTGATCACCAACACTAATCTTCTTCTTCTTATTATTATTATTGCAGCTTCCGCTATTGAGCTTGCACTTTCAAAGTGCCTTTGGTACCGTAGCTCAAAAACCTTCTAATACTCAGATGACCGCAAGTGTCCCAAAACGTTATTGTTCGCCTTTATGCCTTTCAGTTTAAATCATTTTCGCCTTATAAAACACATATACACACCTGATTCCGGTGGCCGTGCTGTCTTAGGCATTGGTCTGCGGCCTCTCAATCGCTGGGATCGCGGGTTAGAATGCCGCTGAGGGCATAGAGTTTCGTCGTTTGTGTCTGTTGTGCTTTGTGTAGGTAGTGGCCTCTGCGACGGGCTGGTCACTCGCTCAGACGAGTCCACTGGGTGCATGTGTTTGTGCGTGCATGTGTCTAATTGTGTGTGATCTGTAATACTCAACAATGAGGCGGCTTCGGCCGGATTTCGGCTGTAGCACCACAGAAAGGGGAATACGCATATTCACAAGTTTATATTACCACGTCTAACTACACCTCTTTAAAGATAAAGCAGGTCTATTTGGTAGTTTATTTAGATGGAATTACGACTGTATATCGTATATATTATATCTGCTCAGAAATAATTTAAGCAATCGGAAAAGTTGTGACCCTGCCTACTGGGCAATAATACCAATTATTTGTCCCTCAAATAGACACTGTGTCAGTCTGTTACATCTGTCCCTACAGAGCATCTTAACGTCAGTAAGAGTAGGCTTTAATTCCATTCGCGTTTAGCAAGATTTGACTTACTGCATTAACCCTCCAAGCTCGGTAAATTTGCACGGGCTGTGTTTTTTACGACAATCAAGAACCTGACTTTCCCTCTGAAATGTGGTTTGATTAGATCAGAGTTCATGCCTTGGCCAGTCAGCATGGCGCTTCACTTCTAGGCCTATTGTCCAGCAACTGGGAATCACTGCTTTTCTTCCTGGGTTTGGGATGAAGTAGAGGAGCCGTGAGGACAGGTGTTAGATTAAACCGATAAGATTGATGGAGGTTGGAGCTGCGCCAGTGTGAGCTGTAATGATCGCCAGAAAGTGGAGTGGGAGGACGAAAGATTTCAGCCCACCTCACCAGCAATCGCCTTCCCACCAATGCCTGGCAGTCACCTCGAACCCTCGTTATCCTACTTCCTTTTGTGAGATAATGAAGACAGTACGATGACTGGTTAAGTAACACGGTATTATGCTCCAATTGCCAAATGGTGCGTAGTACAGAATTATTTTGTGGCTGTTGGTGTGTAATCACTCGCAAGGCTTCATAAAATATTCTGACTTTTTTTTATGTTTTGCTCACCGTGCATCTCAGTATAATCCTAGTAATTAACCAACTTGATGCACAAAATCTTGTTTTATAATATGTTTATTAAATACCTCTACATGTTTCGAGCACTATGTGCTCACCATCAGGAGGTAAAAATTGTATTATACAGCATCTGGTATCATCACACCTGTAGGTGACTGTCCGGTGCACAGGTTGAGAGAGGACTGAACCTGTCTTCTCTCAACCTGTGCACTGGACGCCCACCTGCAGGTATGATGATACCAGATGCTGTATAATACAATTTTTACCTCCTGATGGTGAGCACATAGTGCTCGAAACATGTAGAAGCATTTAATAAACTTATTATAAAACAAGATTTTGTGCATCAAGTTGGTTAATTACTAGGATTATTCTGACGTTAGTCTAGAACCTTTGGAAATTTGAGAAGGAAATTGTTGCTGTTATGGACATCGTACGTGGTCATGGTGTTCTTGTACTTATGTTACTGTCGTATACGGAATCTGACTTTCTGTGTCAGATATGAGGTTCTTACAGTGGTGTCGATAAGGTTTCAAGTCTTGTAAGAAGTTATGCCTTGTTGACTGGTAAACGGTTAATCGACGTTCCGAAAGGTGGTAGTGACTTTAAGTCCAAGGGACTGTTTGACTCTGAAGGCTGTCCTATAACGCTCCGTCAAAATGTCAGTAAATATTCTCCATTCGACACGGCGTAACATACCAGAAGACTTGAGTCGTCTAAACTCAGTGTTCGTAATACTGGGTGCACTGTGCTAACATCATTCAGTGTCACTGTCCTCTGTATCTCCGAACCTGTACAGTACTCGAGGGCCTGTAAGAAATGATTCTGATGCATCCACACAGACAACAATCTGACCCTTCAATTTCGTCATGTCTCAGATCTTTCTCATACGCATGGTGCTTACGGTCTGTCCTATTAGCGACTATATATATATATATATATATATATCAGAGCTCGACATCTACGTCCATGAGACTATTTGTGACTGGTCTTTTTATTAATGAATTCGGATATGAACCTGTTGTATATCGGTGTCAATCAACTGTAGAGATAACCTTAACTTGGCCAATTCCGGCAGCAAGATGTTGTAACCGATTTCTTCTACATATAATGAACGTTCTCAGTTGTGACTGACTGTCATGTACTCTATTACTATCAGCTGTAGAGATACTGCGTCTCACAGGTCGTTGCCTGTCCTGTGCTTGATAAGCAATGGGACAACAGGAGAGATACTACTTTGTGTTAAAGCATTAATAATTTCTCATTTATATGTTCCGTTACATACAGGGCATATCAAGCAAAATCAGATTTATAGACACCAGTAATATCCAACCTTAATGAATGCCTTTTTTTTTATCACGAGCAAGTTTTGGTAAATTTGAAGTGACGTTTGAGAATCGTGTGTTCAGTTTCAAATTGAAATACTTTTGGAGTCATTTCATCACCCCGTTACAATTAACACTGAAATCCGTGAAGTGGTGCGCAAAGTATGATGTATGCATCACAGAACTCTGCCTGTTGCCATATGTATACTGCGCACCTCCTTCAAGCTTCTCAAACTCAAAACACCTTGCAGGCCAAATCCCAAATTCGGTTTGATAGTTTGGGCTGCAATGTGAGAATATAATGTCACATTCTCTCGTCTTTCTTAATTTGTAAATGCTTAATCTACAAAAAAAAATCATGAATTGCTTGATGGGCCGATAGGTTGTCCCGAAACTATCCACCAGCACCGCGTAACCACCCAGAAGAACGAAGATCTGCTTGAATTTTGGTGATCAGGTGACCGTGTATCGTGATAAATTCTTTTAATAAAACCAACTAGATGAACTAATTTCTCAAATTTATTTTTGGAATAAAACTCTACATATTTCAGACAGTTCCTTTGTCCATAATCAGGAGTTTTTCACAGTACACACAGAAATAGTATATGTCATACAGGTTTGCTAACAGCTTGCGAGCAGGTTCGGGACGGAATTGCAGTTCCGTCATGATCCTGCTCGCAAGCTATCAGCAAACCTGTATGACATATAGCATTGCTGTGTATACTGTGAAGAACCCCTGGTGATGGACAGAGGAACTGTCCGAAACATGTAGACTTTTATTCCAAAAAAAAAATTTGAGAAATCAGTTCATCTTCAGTAGTTGGTGTTATTATAAGAACTACTTGAATTTAATTTATGTAGGAATTATTACGTGTACTATGCAGTAAAAATAACAAAATGGCGGTAGAACGGCATGAATTCAAAACGTGAACGGGTCGCGTGTTTGATAGGCCTGATCTCAATCAAAAACTAACAATAAGTTGGCTCCAAACCCGCATACTGTCAGTGAAGACCGAGCTGCGCCTGCGACACTCTAGTGGCCACGTAGCACTCTCTTGTCGATATCGTTGGAGTCGTGGAATCCGATGAGAACGAGATAAGCTACTGGACACGCGATGTGCAGTGTGAGTCAGCAGCTTCTCAGAAAACTCGCTCCAAGTTTAACACCGTTTTAATGCGGGTCACTAGCCTATAAGGAGGACAAGTACAGTAATTTGTGTGTGTTTGGGCAGCTTCCCTCACTGCACCACTAGCGTAGGTACAAGGCCAGGTTGCTTATAAATACGTAACTACTTGCAAGGTAGTTCCGTATTTCTTTTGAGGTCCGCTGTCTTGCATGAAGACTGACTCCGTGTAAGAGTCATTTTCAATTAACACCTTCCTGCTCAGTTGAGCCCACACAGCTCTCTGAGTTCAACACGCTCACGCTCTTTAGGTAGGACAGTTTTTCCTGTTCACGGTTCTGTGTTGAGTTTCGGGGTTGCTGGCGATCAAAATGGGGCCACAGTGACAAAATGGAGGGCGTAACCGTTTTGTTTTCTCTAGTATTTACTCTCATATTAGAGGGCCCAGAAAAAAAATCACCCCCCCCCCTTCACAATGGTCATTCAGCGGGAAAATTCCTGCAAAGAATTTGTTTAGTTTTAAAGCCCTCACATTTTTCGGGTGATATATTATGGAAAGATTCTCGTCTTATATTAAAGCAAACAGGTTAATTCATTTTTACCTTATATTCTATGCGTATCACGTGTCGTCATTTCTGTCATTACCAGTTATTTTTAGGCGCGTTCGCAAAATTGCGAAAAGCGACTGTTAGTTTCGTCATATTTGTCTGTACGTCTGTCCGTCCGCATGGAACAACTTGGCTCCATTGGAAGGATTTTCTCTAAATTTGGTATTTGAGTATTTTTCGAAAATTCGTCGGGAAAATTCAAGTTACATTAAAATCTAACAAGAATTCAAGTTCTTTACTTGAAAACAAATACACATATTTGATCCTAGCTTGATCAGTTCTTCTTAAAATGAAAAATATTTCAGACAAAATTTGTAGAGAAAGTCAAAACGCATATTTTATGTTCAATATATATATTTTTAAATCCTGCCGTTTATAAGATAACGTGGAGAAATACTGTAGAGCCGGACAGGCCACAGATGACAATATGGTGAATGACAATTACATGCTGGTTACCTAATGTTGCAGACACACACTCAGAATACGTAGTACTTATTGCTTTTCCACTGCAACAATGGTTGACCTAACACGCCTCAATATTACGTTATACGTACATTGTCTGTTTTGTTTATTCTTCTTTCTGTGTTCCTATTACGTTCTGTATTATTGCGATCTAATCTTTCTCCTTTCCATTTGAGACACGTTCGCCTGTAGATCAAAAGGCCTATTAGCTCTGTCTTGTCCGTCCGTACTTCTGCCCACATGAATCACCTCGGCTTCTGCTAGACGAATTTTCGTGAACTTTTATATTGGAAACTTTTATTAAAATATGTTGAGAAAAACCAAACTTGTTTCGGATCGGTCAAAAATATCGAGCACTTTACATGAAGACCGAAGTACGTTTTGTTATTGCCGGCGACATACATCTTCCATAAAATCGTTGTTTTCCGGTGAAATAGTATTAGGCTGTCAAGATTGCCGATGAGATATAAATATTACAGAATGTTGAGGGTTGTTTGACCGTGCATCTTCCTCATGAAATGAAGTGAAATGCTAATTTGGTGCAACTAGGTAATTTTATTGATGTATTCTTAGTTCGACATGTTTCGGGTACATAAGCCCATCATCAGGAGCATTAGATGTTGAGTTGCGGCATATGGTTTTCTGCACCGAGTTTTTGCCGTGCACGGCACCATCCGCACCGTACACACGACATACGCAGCCGCTCTCAAGTCCACCACCCATCCAAAAACTCGGTGCAGAAAACCATATGCTGCAACTCAACATCTAATGCTCCTGATGATGGGCTTATGTACCCGAAACATGTCGAGCTAAGAATACATAAATAAAATTACCTAGTT
>Ga0136643_10016944_pt1 | contig 10964 bp, 8 predicted proteins | sample TergutLab28metaG_FD_96883 | JGI IMG/M metagenome (GOLD analysis project Ga0136643, IMG submission 96883) | Labiotermes labralis P1 segment gut microbial communities from Petit-Saut dam, French Guiana - Lab288 P1 (version 3) (version 3) | ecosystem: Host-associated > Arthropoda: Insects >... | reverse complement strand
GCATACTTGTTATGGGGTTTGGGCTAGTGTGCCCCAAGGGAAAGGTTATTCTAGGAAAAAAATCGCCTTTTATGTTACGTTTTTGGGGGTTGGGGGGGGGGGGGGAAGCAACAGCCCCCAGTGGGCCACGGCCTCTTTATTCATGATGTTTCTAAATCACACACAGCGACACAAGAGAGTTGGTAGGACTCCTCTGGCCGAGAGATTAGCTCGTAGAAGAGACCTCTACCTGACAACACACAACACCCACAGACATCCGTGCTCCCGGTGGGATTCGAGCCCACAATCTCAGCAAGCGAGCGGCTGCAGACCTACGCCTTAGACCGCGCGGCCACTGGGACCGTCTATAATAAACGTTACAAGATTACAAGAAAGGCGTCATCATTGTGCAATCAGGCGCAAGACAATGAGGAAAACCCACAAGACCTTAATTATTAACAGTCCGGGGCCCGAACCAAGTAACTCCTTATATCCGCTTAAGCAGGAGAGTGCTACCGCTGCTGAACTGGTAAGTTCCTAAATGAATATGCTAATGACAAAAAGAAGAGCGAGGCACGATAAGCCAACTGCAGATCCCAGCCGACATCTGTTCGCAGAAGGGAACCTGATTTGAATACTGAAACGTGTTTCCCGTTATTGTATGCTCGTTAGCCCCTGGACTCTGCACGTAAATTATATGATATCAAAATCTTTACATACGAAAGCCAATAGCTTCAGAGATACGCAAATTCACGTCGGAAGGCACGGGCTGGGGAGAGCAGTTAGGCCTCGTCAGGTGGATGGGTTAGTTTCTACTTAGCACCCACCGTTGTGGCGGATTGATTTCATTGGGCTGCGTCACTTTTTCAGACAATTCACAAATCTCCGTCACACAGCAATTACAAAATCCCACCGAATGACCACATTCCCACCAAGTCGCATTTTCAAAACCTATTACTCATCATTTATTTCAAGATTATAATGCACTATACCCCCATGCATGGAATTAATAATGTCATTCCCTTCTTTTGGATTCTTGAACCCTGACGATGGAACCAACAGATCGTCCCGAAACGTCGGTAAGATATTACCACTACTCGCTGCATAATGACCCGGAAGAGCGTAGCTGTCATTTCCTTCCAGGTCTCTAACCAAATTTTGAGGTTAAACATCCCGTTGTGCCATCATATAATTATTAGACAAATAAGCAGCGAACACAACTGAGTGCGCGTCATTTAACGAAATATGTTTCGACCTTTAAAAGGTCATTATTAGGCTTTGATGGTTCTAGCTTGACTAGCAATAGCAATATTGAGCTTAGATATCCCGTTGTAGTATCCTATAATTATTACGAAAATAAACAGTCCTGATGATGACCTTTCATTGAAGGTCGAAAGGTGCTGCATTAAACGATATACACTTATTTATCTCAGTATTTAACCAACTTGATGCACGAAATTTTTGTTTTACAATAAGTTTATTTCATGCTTCTACATGTTTCGAGCACATGTGCTCATCATGAGGAGGTCAAAATTGCATTACACAGACTCTGGTATCATCACATTGAAACAAGTGAGTGGTCTAAAATTACTACAATACAATTCTATAAATATAAGCAAATAGTAGTGAAATTTATGTGTGAATTTTTCGGGTGTGATTACTGTGTACTACTTACTATAAACATGTTATGTCATGTACAGCTTATGTTTATCCAGCTATTAAACTTATTAGAAAGGTACTATGTCTATTTACATTTCACTACTATTTGCTCATATTTATAGAATTGTATTTTAGTAATTTTAAGACCACTCACTTGTTTCAGTGTGATGATACCAAAGGCTGTGTAATGCAATTTTGACCTCCTGATAATAAGCACATGTGCTCGAAACATGTAGAGGCATGAAATAAACTTATTGTAAAACAAAAATTTTGTGCATCAAGTTGGTTAAATACTGAGATAAATATACTGAGATGCACGGTCAGCAAAACGTCACAAAAAAAAAGATATACACCTAGTTGTGTTTTTACTAATCATTTACATAATAATTCTAGCCAAGCACTGCACGTCATTCCAATACATGACCAAACTAGCGTCTTAAAATATTCAGGTGCTGAATCTTTACATCCCTCAGTTCCAACGCTAAGCAAGATGTCTTTTAAGATCAAGATATTACAAATAAGTATGGAACAGCAATGTAAAACAGAACTGAATGAGTATGAAAACGAGCGGGTAGGCGGAAATTATTGCTGGTTAAGCCTTCAGAAACTGAGTTGTATATAACATCCAGTACGTACCGCGCAGTAAACACACTCTGTATTATAAAAACCAGTCAGTTAATGTTGTATAAGGAAATAAACGCTGTAGGTTCTGATCCATCCAAAAGACACACACACATGTAATCCGTACGGCGGCTTGAAGAATCTTGCAGTGTTAAAGTCTGGTGGTGCATAAGTAACCGTCCGGCTGTAAACGGTTCAGGGCACAGAACAGGATCTCTAAGCGGGAATTTTGATAACTGGGGATACCAAGCTATCAACGAAGTGCCAAGAAGTTACGTGGATACGTGCAGCAGTCTGTTGCCTTGTGATATTGCGAGACTCAGTGAACATGACACAGACGAACCGCCTACTCCTCAGGGCTAGTACGCCCACAGTCCATTCTGAGTTGCTCTCGGACAGCGAGGAAAGACAAAGGCGGCAGGGATCGCACAGAAGGGAATCTACGAAGAAATAACGACGGCAAATAGATAGTTGAATAAGGTAGAGAAAACGAAGAGTTATGGAATAAAGGGATGAAACAGAAGATGAGAAAACAGTGCGCGCAAATTAAAACTGGGGAATGCAGAAAGAAACTGCAGAAAAAGGAAGTTTAGATCAATATAATTCTGGAAGAAGCTACAAAGAGAAGAGGAATTTGGAGGGGGAAAGGGGAAAGAGCGGAAGAAATAGACAGACAACTGAGAGAGGCCAAGGGAACAAAAACTAATATAAGAAAGCGAGAAGTAGTAAAAACAACAGAACAGAGAGGAAGGAAGATTAAAAAGTTACGAAGCGCAAGAAAGGAGAAACAAAAATGATTAATGAAGGCCAGACGGTGAAACTGTTTTACTGTGCATTAAGTTGTACTTTGTGTCTGCCTTCATGACCTGTAGATAAAAACCTTTCATCACGTGAGTAGAACTGTAGGTGCCGAAGCTGCTGGGCGCAGGGCACTAGGCTGCCTGCCGTGTGGCACGCGATGCCGGGGGCTTCCCGCGTGCGCCTTGCGACGGTGTCCAGTAACAAGTGTAGCGGATGTGTCAGCCAGACACAATAAGTCTTCTCTTCATAACATCTGCTAATTAATTCGCCGACATGTTTCACGTCCGGTCTAAAACTGCTCTTAAGTTGGCAAATACTTGGGTCTTTCCGTGCAAGAACGGGATAGACGCACCTCTGCGCCCTGAGATATTATCGTCGTGAAGGAAGGCCACTGCAGATGAGATGGGCACGCACACACACGCACACACGAGATGGTTCAGATCACAACTCGGACAACAATTATAGTCGGTGGATACGCATTTTACAGCAGGAGACACCGCGAATGCCCACACCGTCTGCAATACCTTCACCAGCGTCTTTACCAACTGTAGCAAAGAAGGCGTGTACATGCTGTGCAAGAACATGTGCATACACAAGATGCAACACGCTATTTGTGTTTGTGTTTATGTTTATATTTATCAGTAACGAATGTACAGAAACAAAACAACAAGAGCGGGAAAAGAACATAAATCAGTAAAGCCCAGTGGTTACTATATGTACCACCAGGTTTAACATTCCAAACCTCTACGTTCTGCCCACGCAGCTGTATTTATGTGTTCTGTTCGGATCTCAGAACAAACAGCGATTGTTTCCCATACAGTATTAACTGACTGGTTTGTATAACCGAGACGTACTCGTAGTAAATCTTTATAATTCAGTTCCATTTTTATCTTTAAATGGCTAACTGGTACATTAGAAGATTCTCGTCCACTCATCACAGTGGAACAGCTGAACAGCTAAGTGACCCCTATTTATATCTACTCACTTCGTACAACAGACAGAAACCCCACCAACGCCAGGACAGCCAGTCTCTCGATTCGATCCCAGGACCTTCTATTCAGAGTACTCACTACGGATGTGCCCGATTTACGTCACATCCGACCATGATTAATTTCCAACATCGAACTGCGTCGCCAGTTTGTTAACCTGGCACATCACCCAACGCGTCTCACAATCAGAAGCGTCAAAAAATGTCGATGTCTCTCCGCAGTGATCGATGCCACCACATAATAAATTGGTCGTCAGGCGTCTTTGTCAGCGTAGCATGTGGCGCATTAAATACGGCAGTCGGTGGCAACAGCATGAATAATAGCCGCAGTGACATCTATAAACTGTTAAACGCCATTCGTTTTCTTTCTGTATGCACCAAAGCACACGTCAGGCACAGTTTGCCGCAAACAGCAGCAACAGCAGCAGTCACAGTTACCAATATAGGTGTCGCCCTCAGTCAAGACAAGAACAAACGCTGAACGAGTTGCCACTGTGTGCAGCTTGGCGAGGAAGGCACCCAGACGTGCAGCCTAAGGTTCACACACACACACACACATTATAGCACCGAACATGTCACGTGCGTGGAACTGCACTGAAACTGAAGAACTGTGGATGTGGCAGACGGCGACAACTGATTCTTGAACGTGCTGACATCCACAACGCAGTGAACAGAGTGCTGGCGAGACGGCATACTGACAGTGACCCACACTGGCATGTCACACTTGTGTACCAATGCACCGGTAGATGTAAATCGCCTAATGACAACAGCAATGACAGTCATGAAAACGATGACGAAGATGATGACAATGATGATGATGATGATGATGAAAGTACCAAGACCTGGCGATCGCGGTCAGCAGGATGTGGAAAGTGAGAACAAAAACTGTGCCAGTTTAAATTGGAACATTAGGAACAATTAAGTGGGGATTAGATCAGAACCGTTAGTTGCTCCCAGTTCACCGTCGACCATAGAGCTACTGAAGATCACACTAAAGAGCACTGCACACATCATCGTAAAGTGCTGGGGTAAATCGCTTTGATTTCCTGTTGAGATCTGGATTTACCAGGAAACCGCCACCTGATAGCTACTAAGACAGTAAAATAATAATAATAATAATAATAATAATACAAAACGCGAGCAAGTTGGGTCAAGTAGCAACACTTGTGACATACAGGCCACTCGTATACGGATGACGACACACTAATGCCAGGACACCAATTGTCCTGCCGCAGCAATTTCATGGTCTTCCTCAGTCAGTCTACACATCTGTCAGAATAATATCTCGGTCAGGCCATTGCCGCTTCTTTCCACATCATCTACAATTCGATATTAAATATTATTGCATAATTTGACACTAAATAATCCGTACATAATAATACCCAATAATGACGGTGGGACAAAATGTTTGTCTCCGAAATGTCCAGACCAACTCTGGACACTACCCAGCACCCTACACAGTGGGCAGCTTGCATGCTTTGCCCGGGGTACAGCGACCGGAGCGTGAAGCTTAGCACACACCACCCCCTTATACAAAAGTTATGAATTCATCCAGCCTTCCCTCCCCTCCCCCCCCCCCACGTGTCCCTTCACAGCACCTGATCCCTCCGTCCCCTTGCACAAGGAATTCACAGGCGCAGCCACGGAACGGAAGCAGAATTTTGCTGTGCTTGTTCAATTTGTGTTACCCACTCCACACACCTTCTCAGACATGCTGGCTGCTATTTTCTACAAGGAATTAAATTCTTGACACCAAAACAAGATGGCTTCGAGCGTGACTTTTCCCCAGGCACGCATAGCGTGACGTGAACCGTGACATTAGTTCTGTCACATGGGCCAGCGCTCACGTGTGGCAACCGAACTCCTGGAGGTGACGTCACAAAGTGACGTCGTTACGCTTCATAACAGCGTGGAGAGCGGACAGACATACGGACAGCAAAATACATTGCAGGCGCAACCGTATGCAGTGACATCATCATGGCGGCAATCAGGGGCAGGGAAACGCTATGGGAAATAAACCCTGCGGCAGGCGGCACTGTGCAAACGAGGCCTACACAAGTACAGAAGGGCACAAAAGTCACTTGACAATACAGGCAACATAAAACATCAGGTGTCATTAAAATTGTGCTGTAAGTCGGTTGTCTGAGGATGGGCGGTATTTGACTATGATTACATGCGATCCGGAGCTGTATAATGCGCACTGAACACAGTGGACAAAGTCTGAACAATTTCTGTGGATGCCCTCCGCCACTTTCAACCGGTATAATTTCGCACAGCAACTTTCAGGATATCCTGTACACACGAACACACGTCAAACGTCCGTCTGAAGTGAATAACACTGATCCATGGAGTTAGCAGGTCAGAATGGCAGTGCAGCGATCGGTGGTTATCGGCAATCCGACAATACAACAGATACTGCATCCAGAACGGACGCGTGGCTGCGTGGCACACAGCGAGCCACGAGCCGCGGGGGGTGACGCCGTGATGTGACCATCGCACTGCCAGTGCAAATCTGTGGTCGTATAACAGGTTGGAGAGAGGTTTGGCAAGGAGACAACCTGCTGCTGCTCGAACTGTCCCTGGCAGGCTCCGAGCTGTAATATCGCTTAATTACAGCTGCTCGTGCCTGCCAAGAGTTCTTAGTAGGAAAGTGGCGTAAAACATTGTATTTATGCCCGCTTTGACTGTTCCTCGTCTGTTACTTCTCCTTCACGTTTTCCTCATTTATCCACGTTACGCCTCCACTTTCTTCTAGGTCTCTTATGCCTCTAACCTTCCCTCAAATTTCGCTTCTCCACATCATTTTCTCTGACATCTCGCTACCTTATTTTATACGCCTTCAAAAGATCCACTAGTCCCCTGTTGTGCTTTCTTCATCGCATTCCTCTCCTTCCACATCTCTTAGCTTTCATTTTCGCTAAGAAAGCTCTCTTACCGAGCTAGTTACATTCACAGTAAAGATGTCTCTCTTTTTGAAAGTCCTCGTTTCAAATACACAATCCGAAATGTGTGGCTGTGTTGCAACTGTCTCAGTTTGTCGTCACGCATGAGACGCACAATAAGACGCTTTCTGTCCTACTGTTGTATGCTCTATTCACAAGGAATGACCTCATCACAAGTCTCAACAAACCCTGCACAATGCCGTTAGGCTGGAGGCAGTCCGATATTGCAGCGAGATATGCCCAACGTCGGAACCCAAACAATGCACGAATATCTTTACATTCAATGGTATGACATTTAATTGCTTCTATATATGCGCTATACCAAACCAGCATTCCTGACAAGCAACTATTTGTTGCTGCATCAAACTTACAGGAACGTGTTCTCGGCCCAAAACCATCGGGCCCCATTTCATACAAACATACAGCGAACTACCAACAGTTACTGCACAGCGTTCACGAACCGGGACGCCTCTTACGACAGCTGCAGTATGTTAATGTGCTGCGCATCCCAACATTCAGCTCCAAGTGCTGTCTCTGTCATTTCTCCAGTCGGTTCACCTGGTCCTCCTTAGTCCCCGCAGGTCAATTCTGAGCCAACCTGTCCTCTACCGTTAGCCAGCAGTATTCTAATATTAGCCAGGCGGTAATGTAGGAATAACTGCACGGCGCACTTGTATTAGGCAGACGGCACTACAGTATTACCTAGACGGTACATTAGTATTAGCCGAGCGATACTCTAGCATTAACACGGCACACAAATATCAGGCAGACAGCAGTCTAGTATTATCCAGACGGCACTATTTTATTATCCAGTCAGTACTCTAGCACAACCACACGATACACTAGCATTAGCTAGATAGAACTCTAGTATTAGCCACATGGTAAACAAGTATTAACAAGGTGGAACACCAGTATTAACCAAGTGGTATACTACTATTAGACAGACGGAACTCTAGTACTAACCACACGGCCCTCTATTATTAACTAGACGGCACACTAGTATCAGACGGCGCTCTTTCACTAGTTGTGCGGCATTCTAGTATAACCTCACGATACATTGGTATTAGCCGAACAGTATTCTAGTATTAATCAAATAGCAGACTAGTATTCACTAGAAGGTACGCTACCATTAGCCAGACGGTGCTCTAGTAATAGTAGGCCGACCCTCCAGTATTCACTAGACGGTATACTACAATTATCCAGACGGTACCCCACTCCGCCGTGCCTATTATTATCCTCTGCAACAGTAATCCAAACGACATACGAAGTGTCCTTTCGGTAGGAATGTACATCTACTGCTGAAAAGCCACACAAATGCCTGGTTACGTGAAGCCACACAAATGCCTGGTTATGTGAAGCCACACAAATGTCCGGTGACGTTAAGTCACACGAATGCCCGGTTACGTGGAGCCACACAAGTGTCTGGTTACGTGAAGCCATACAAATGTCTGGTTACGCGGAGCCACACGAATGTCTGGTTACGTGAAGCCACACAAATGTCCAGTTACGCGGAGCCACGCAAATGTCTGGTTACGTGAAGCCACAAAAATGTCCGGTTACGCGGAGCCACACGAATGTCTGGTTACGTGAAGCCACACAAATGTCCGGTTAAGTTAAGCCACACAAATGTCTGGTTATGTGAGGCCACACAAATGTCTGGTTACGTGAGGCCACACAAATGTCTGGTCACGTGAAGCCACACAAATGTCTGGTTACGTGAAGCCCAACCAGATCATACGTTGAAATTATTTCAGCAACACAAGCACATATGGAACGTATTCCAGATAGCCGCACTGATCCACGCGATGATACCATGACGTCATCGTTTTGAGGCACCGAGATTGTTGTTGAGTCCAGTGAGTTAGTGATTGCGGTCGTGAAGAAATTCAGTTCCGTATTATTGCGCATTCTGCGACGACTGTGAATTGAGATGTCAGCATGCCACTACGTCGAACCTGCAGTAGCTGCGTAACTGCGAAACTAATAGCAGGGCACACGGACCTGTTTTGTGTGCCCTGAACTGAAGAGAGTCAATTTAATTAATAGAGGAATCTCATAACCCCCTTCCAGAACCGAATTCAGAGCTACAATATAAGTTTCCCTGCACAATTAAAGATCCTCCAATAATAACTTCATTCCCCCATCGTGTAATTTTCGCTCCGATGGCAGATCGTCTGTTTAAACCAAAGAAATCATCCAGTCACACGACCAAACAATCAAAGGCCTTCGGCTTCGAAGCTAATATTTTGTCTCTCCCTGACAGACAGCTTCACTTCATACCTACCTCACCAGTGCCACTGCAGAATTTACAAACGTATATTGCACTAAACGTTAGAGCCCAGTTGGTACCCAGACATGCCATCCGGTGTAACATTACAAAACTCGCAATTCTGGCACATACGGCACATAATGGACGTAAACAAACACTTCCCTAAACAAAATTAAAGGATAAGTTCTCGTAAGGAACATGTGCCATGTTCTCTGTGAGGTAAGAACTGAGGTTTCGTACAGAATGTAGATTAATGTCACTTTGCAAAGGGTTAGAGGAATGTAGCACAAAAAAACAAAAATTTTAATTCATGGACGTTTAAAATATGTGATTATTTTAAATTAATCTACTTCAAACAGCAGTAAACACTGGAGTTTCTAAAATAGTAACAGAAATTTATGTACGTAATAACTGTAGTGGGTCTGGTCTAATGCACCCGGCGTGAAAGGTGAATGCTGTTGAGGTGCACAGTTTTGGAAAGTAATCCAATAGGGGCAACGCGCCTTTAGAAGAGGAATATCAGGTTCATTTTGGGCTCCTAGAGTGCCACAAGCACCATAATTTGTCAACAACAGAAATTTGATTGTGGCAAGTATACCATGTGTACAGACATACCAAGCAGTTCGACAACGTACCTCGCACCAATATGTGTAAAGTAACCATCATAAATAATGAATATCTGTAACACTTAAACAATAAGAGACGCAGCATGAATGAACGACTGTCAGCGTTGACACCGCAGCAACTGTAAGCCCCACAACGGAAACAATTAATCAAGGCGAAATACTGGGATGTCCGCTGTCACCTGCGCAAATGTCCACAAATTTCAACTGCAGCTAACAGTAAAATACAGGGTGACAACTGGGATTTAAAAAACGGTATTATCTGGCAAAGATGCAGTAACAATGCAAGAGCACGAGGCTGTTCAGTCACTCAATAAAACAGCAAATTTAATTACGTACCTACTGCATGGCGGAAAGTCCTTCTTGAGAAGCAACCCGGTTATCGGTCAAGACATTCCCCGCAAATTGCGAATTATTATGACCTTGAAACGTCAACCGAGGAACAGGAAAGTACAGTATGATGTCATGACGTCAGATAAGACAAAAAACAATCAAAATTAGTAAAACTGTTCAGGCGCTTCAAAATTTCAGGCTGCGATATAGTTGTAACAACATAACGACTAAAGCAACAGATCCTCTTCACAATATGTGTGACAGTATGGTGACAGGGTTTTAAGAGAGGAGATTCAATGCCCAGTTTTAATAACTTAATGGCATAGTCTGTACTCACGTACGGGTCTGAGAATTAGGCTAAGCACAGACGATGGGTTACAACAGAAGCGGAGGAAATTAAATTCTTGACATACATTGTCAGAGACCAAGCGAGCAATACACAAATCAGTCAAATTCTGTGCATTTACGGTGCGGAAGAAAGAACTGGAGGACACAAATTTAATTTACTAGCAAGGCCACAACATGCACACGGAACTCAGAAGAATCGCTCTGCATACGCACTGCTGCCCGCAACAATAAAGAAACCAGAGACGTTTAAACTTTTGGTGCCGGAATTATTTTTTTTTATTTTAGCACACCCTGTATATAAAATGTGAATAATACAGGAACCAAATACGTTAGAATTATGAAACAAACTGCATTTTGAAGAGGAAAAAACGGAGAGTATATACCATGTTTAAAATATTCAG
>Ga0136643_10016943_pt1 | contig 10964 bp, 3 predicted proteins | sample TergutLab28metaG_FD_96883 | JGI IMG/M metagenome (GOLD analysis project Ga0136643, IMG submission 96883) | Labiotermes labralis P1 segment gut microbial communities from Petit-Saut dam, French Guiana - Lab288 P1 (version 3) (version 3) | ecosystem: Host-associated > Arthropoda: Insects >... | reverse complement strand
TTTTTCGAAAATATTTCGAGAAATTTTGTATTTCCGCCAAGAGCAACAGGCACTCTACGTGAACACAAGTGCACATTTTTGACCATATTTGTCTTAATTCTTCTCACAATGAAAAATATTTCACACAAAAGTTGTAGAGAAAAATCAAAACACAAATTTTGTGTTCAGTAATATTTAAAAAAAAATCGTGCCATTTGTGAAATAATATTGAAAAGCATTTTTGAGCCGGGCAGGCCAAAGATGATAATATGTTGAATGCGTATTGTATCCTGGATACCTAATGCTACAAACACACACTCAGAATAAGTCATACTTTTTGCCTTTTCTTTGCAACAATGGTTTACGAACGCGCTTCAAGGTTACGTTTTTCTTAAATTGTTTTTATTGTTAATTTCTGGTGTCGCACCTTAAGCGACGGACACTGAAGATATTTAACAACAGAGTGCATAGTACGATGTTTGCACCAAAAATAAACCAAGTAATACGAGGTTAGACAGCTTCACTCTCCGGCTGCTTTATCTACGAAGAGGCAGACAGAAAGTTTGCATAATAGGTTTTATAAGCACAAGACAATAGGTTATGTTGGATGCGGTCACAGACAGAATAAGACATCGACCGAAAGAAAACGCATTAAGGGCGGAAAGTACAGTGCGAAGACTATAATTGTACAAAAAAGGAAGATAATGAAATTGAATTTTGTAAATTTTCAAAATGGAGCGTCATACAGTTTTATTAAAGTGCATAACAAAAGAAAACAACGAAGTTACAAATAACGTAAGGACTGAATTATAAGTTTTGAGACATCATCGCCATTTTGATTGACGTAATATTATACTATGTTTGAATTGTAACATTCCTACGTTTCTATAGAAGCTGGCCTGATAATGGGTGATTGGGTCATAAAGCCGAAACACATGGCTATCTAAGAGTAAATAGAGCGATCTGCGGTTAATGCAGAAAACACAATCGGATGTCATTTACAAACACTAAATGGTATTATTAATGGCCGATCACAGACGTTTACTATCTTCTGCCATTGACACTGGAATAATGGGTCCGATTCCGCGGTGCATGTACATGTATTTGAACCAGAGGACTTGCGATAGGCTGATACCTACCTAAACAAGTAAAAGTAAAGTTCACCCTATGACAGGACTCGAAGGCCCAGAGTGGGTGTAGAGGTATAGCTATACTCTTTCTTTAACCTCCGCAGTAGATGGGGTAGGTGGTCAACTCCACGCCCCGGTCGCTTTGCCCCTGGTAAAGACCCGGTAACCATGGTACAGAAGATTAGATGGGCCCCAGGGCCAGTCTGGATGGATGCGGTAAATCTCACCCCACCGAGATTCAATCCCCGGACCGTCCAGCCCGTAGCGAGTCGCTATACCGACTGCGCTATCCCGGCCCCCCTATCTAAGCAGTCATAACGAAATATCCACAAAGAAGTTCAGAAATCCCTGAAGCAGAATCCTGTGCAGTATGGGACGCTAGCGGCCTAAATGTTGATAATACTTTACTTTCTGTGAGCTAAAAGATTCCATTCATTATTGAATGGTGAGCAGGCAGTTTGAATCCTAGTGGGGTGCCACATATTGAATGGTGAGCAGGCAGTTTGAATCGCAGTACAGTGCCACATATTCCTCGAGGTACGCGTTGCTCAAAATAAAACTGTACACTATAAATGGCATATCAGTGCTCTTTTCCAGGTTTTCACCCGTAGGAAACTGACCACTACCATTACGCTTTGCAGATGAGGATGTATGAAACACTCGCTCTAATATAATTAAAAAAAAACTCAAAACACTCTTATAATTCACATTTAAGTATCCAATCGGACAGTCAGTGTCAACATAATTCTTTAACCTTTTGGAGCCGGAATTATTTTTTTAATTTTAACACACCCTGTGTATAAAACGTGAATAATACAGGAACAAAATACGTTAGAATTATGAAACAAACTGCATTTTGAAGAGAAAAATACGGAGAGTATATACCATATTTAAAATATTCAGTACATATGTTTGTTGAATAAATATATAAAATGTAACTCTAGAGGTTAGCGGTGCGGTACGACCACTATAGTTGACATTAGGCGTCTAAAGGTTAATAAATATAGATTCAACTTAACCTGGATATCTCACGTGTTATTAACTATCCGGTCACTACATGCACAATTTTGAACAAAATCTTATACATGCCGCCTCGATAATTCAAGCTATATTGCTTACAAATTGACATTGCTTCACTTATATATTTCAATATATACGATACACAGTTACATCCTACTCTCCTCTATGTAATTTTATACAAATATTACGTTTATTCAAATTGAGATTTTTTTATTTTTATCTTATGAAGTTTCGGGTCTCAAGTTAATGATTTACTTTCGTAACTTCAATTTTTTTACCTTCTTATTTATTTATATATATATAACCTGATGATGGCTAATTACTTTAGCCGAAACGTGTAGTTCGTTTATAAATTTATTAATAATATATGTTATGTTTGATTGAGTAGATGATGGTTTTAGTCTTATATGGAAAATATAAAGGTAATAATTTTACATTAAGATATTCTCAATTCCTTTTCCACGTATATCTTGTATCATCAGTAAATTCAATAGAAAAAAACAAGAAAATAATCACACCATATACAGTATCTTGCTGATTGGCAAATTTGTGTAGCTGTGTTCTTATTTGCGAAGCTAATAGAAGCTTAAATAATCTTGAAACTTATCTTTTTTATGGAAAATGGGTTTTCATTGCCTTGGTCACAAGAGCTCTTTTGATATTAGACAGTTGTCACAACTATATGAGCCTGTTTCAAAATAAAAGTATCATTCGACTCAGGTGGAAAATGTTTTAAACCTACCGTATTCTGCCATGTGACGCTGTATATTCTCACGCGAATTAATCAAATTAACCGCATTTTCGGAAAAATCTGTTGCCTCCGTCTTCAGCCCTAAATATGAAGGCAATAGGTTCCTTACAAACGTTGCCAAATTTTTACTTTTCTAGCCAGTTTTGCATTTAAGAAGGCAGAAATCTTCTCGTCCAGCTGACGTGAGAACGCCGAATTTCACGGGATAAATGTTTATTGTGGAATATATAAGATAAATCAGTACTTAATTATTATACCAACTAATGCACTTATATAAAATTTACACATTAAAACACTAAAACTGCTCCGACATGTTTCGGTCCTAAGACCATCACCAGGGAGTTGTATTTCTTTGCCTTGCTAAAGTCACATTAAAAGGTTATTGTAGCAGCATGCCTGCAGGCATGCTGCTACAATAACCTACTATTACAAAGAAGTTAATTTATGACTGGTTTTAATGTGGCTTTTAATGTGACTTTAGCAAATCAAAGAAATACAACTCCCTGATGATGGTCTTAGGACCGAAACATTTCGGAGCAGTTTTAGTGTTTTAATGTGTAAATTTTATATAAGTGCTTTAGTTGGTATAATAATTGAGTGACTCGACAACATGCACGGTGTAACAATGAAAATAAATCAGTACGTTACGATTAAGGTTTAGAAAGCTCTTAAATGCAGATTTGGTTCCTTGACTTAAAAATATGTTCGTATTAATCAGTACTGTAAGTAGATTGCTTCGTAAGCCAAGAAGAAATAGGTCAGAGGAATAACAAATGCTGGTGCTGCGGAAGGGAGCATCCTTTGCCAACAAACAAATTAATTACTTCAAATAATTCACTTCCATTTAAATATAGGTTTAAAGCTACCGCCTACGCTTTGTGACAGTTCTGTGTAATTTTAATTTCAAGCTGTTGGTGACTAATCTAATTTTAAAGAGCTTACGGTTTGCGTAATGTGCTTTTGTACCAAGAGCTATCCTCTCTTTGACTTCCTCTTCGATTGAGTTACTATCATTTGTAACGGAACAGTCAAGAAGATATTTAAATGGAATCCTCTAACCAAAAGATCACAAGGAAACCCAAGTGCCGATGGGAAGATAACGTCAAACAGGACATTTGCCAAATGAAGGTTAAAAATTGGATAGCCTGCGTCCAGAATCGAGGGAAATGGAAATGTGTCGTTGAGAAGGCCGTAACTTTCAAACACTAAAGGAAGTTTAGTACCTGAAGAAGAAGAAGAAGAAGAAGAAGAAGAAGAAGAAGAAGAAGAAGAAGAAGAAGAAGCCTATGCTTTGTATAATGTCCGATTTCTCAGCTTATATTCAAATTATAATTTCCTTAGGTAAAATTAGAAAGTCGAAAACGTTTTATTCAATCGCATTCAGTTTCGTGCTACATTTTCTTTAAATATACAGGGTTATTCGACATGATTGTCGGGGTTTCAACAACTTGTCATAAACAATACACTTGAGAGAGGAGTATATGTTTTTTTTATTTAATAGAACAACACTCCAAGTTTTTGTTACATACCTTACAGGTGCTCTATGTGTGCACCCTTTGTGGTTCTACAAACATAAACACGATAATCGAGTTCGTTCCAAACTGTTTGTAGCATGTCAGAGGTGATGGTTTGAATGGCAGTTCTGATTCGTACCGTCAGTTCCGGGATACTTGCGAGAAGAGGAGGAACTTAAAACTGATCCTTGATGTAACCCCACAGACAGAAATCACGTGGGGTTGTATCTGGAGAACGAGATGGCAGTTGTTAAAATCCCGACATCCATTTCGAATAACCCTGTATTTACCACCCTTTTCTTTAACTCGGAGTTATGGTGAATAATTTCGACTTTTGGATCCTTTAACCCTTTAAACGCCGAGATAAATCCTATCTGCCATCTGCTGGCATTATTAGGAGCTCGCCATATTCTCCACATTAGCAGGATAAGGGTTAAAGCAGTCGTTTATTTCTCCAAATAAATTTTAAACGGCATAAATTTATGTAACCATAATGTCCGGTTCTAATCCTGTCCGGGACACCGACTGTCTTTCGAGGTCTCTTTGTTTGACTAATCCCTTCAGACAAGTGCCTAATTGTACTTCGAACACACCAAAGTAGCTTTCTTCTAAAAGAGTGATGAAAGAGTACGTCCTGTGGACCGCATGCGGACCTTGCAAACTTGCAATACATACCGCAGTCTGAGATCAGAAAGACGGAACAAAAAGGTACAAATTTCGACGCATGTTTATTCTGTCCACATTTATACGAAATATTATTCAGCTATGCGTTGTATTATTGACAGTACAACGTACTTTCACACCAGAATGTAAACAGATTTCCATCTGATATGAAAGTAACTCTCGAGCTATTTGGCTTTATTTGCTTATAAATGTAGGAAACGGGAAATAGTGTTGCAGGTCACTGTAAGCACTTGACAACAAATTGCATGTCTCGAAGTGCTGCTGTCATGCATGTCTGTGCCTCTTTATGCCTACTGTTTTCTCAATCACGTTCTGCGACTGAATGATAATGGATGTTATTATTAATGATGCATAAGAATAAGATGCTTTTTTGGCAATGAAGCCAACTAGGTGCACACTACTTCTTAGTATATTTATTTAAACTTCTGTACATGCTTCGGGAAACTATGTGCCCATCATCAAGAGAACTTACTGTATCTATGCGACGCTGGTATTTTTCGTTTTGTATGGGTGGCTGTCTGGTCTGTATCAAATTTATTTTTGGAATAAAACTACATGTTTCGGACAGTTCCTCTTTCCATCATGTCACACACGTTTGCTCACAGCTTGCGAGCAAGCTGTCAACAAATCTGTATGACATATACCACTGCTGTGTGTACAGTGAAAAACTCCTGATGATGGATAGAAGAACTGTCCGAAACACGTAGAGTTTTATTCCAAAAATAAATTTGAGAAACTAGTGCATCTGGTTGGTTGTATTGTAAGAATAGTGGATTGTTATTTCCACTTTGATGGTCTGTCGGTATTATCACTGCGTTTAATTATGAAACCAGATTCTCTATGATTAACCAAACACATTGCACAGGCATCTTGACTCTGGTTATTACACTGATATGCAGAGAATTATCACATTTCTTTGTATTATGTTTTGAGTAATAAACAACTAGCATTGCTTTCGGGGTAAACGAACGCTAACTCTCTCTGTCTCTAAGCTTCCAACAGCGAGAAATGTAATGGTGTTCAAAACTTCTCAAAAGTGCGATTCATTGCCGAAGGCGTTGATATCTTTCAAGATAATGAAGAAACTCATGTCAGATAGCTTTAAAGTGTCGCAGTGTTGTTTCAGTGTACATCATATAATACCTAAAGCATTTAAATTATTTGTTCGTGTCACATACGCTTTCTCTATCATTAAATCAAACGAACTGAGAACCCTGATGTTGGGATACTCTAATTACTTGTGCCTGCAACACGTAACGGTTAAGCTGGGCCAGTTTCATTGAGATCAGTTCAAAACCAGCTGTAATACCAGAAGTTCACAAATAGGTTCACGTAAAAGATGATACGCATATTAATTGACGATCATATTGTGCAACTCGTACAGTGGTAAAAAGGTAAAGCAGTCCCGTTACAGACCTGGACAGGCCCCAGAGAGTTCTTAGGAAGTTAAGGTTCCTATATTTCGTGACAACGGTACAGGATGGTGGTAGGTTGTCAGCCTTACGTACCTGCTGCCTTTACCCCCAGGAAATGCTCCTGATACTCCTTTCTGTTAGAGGCTGAGTCGACCCCAGGGCCATAGTACGATCGGAAGTATTTTATGTCAATGAAAAATCCACTGACACCAGCTGGGATCGAACCAGCGACGTCCCGATTTGTAGCACAGCACCTTAACCACTGTCCTACCGCGGTCCACACTCGTACAGTGAATTTTATTAAAATAAAATGTCCAGAATATAGAAAACATTGTTATACTGAGACAGGCAATGTACTTATCAAAGTAACATTGAAGCGCTTTCGCGTAACCCTTATAGACCTGGAAAAAACATAAGTGTTAAATATTCTGAGTGTGTTTCTGTAGTCTTACCGGGGTGCTGATAAGTCCTTAGCACGACCAAGAAGGAAACAATCTCGGAAGCATGTCAGGGACGCGCGCCATTTCAACAACTTCGAGACGCGAGCTGTCATCAAGTTTTTTTTCTCCTGCAAGGCAAGGCGCTGAAGGAAATTCACGCCATTCTGACAGAAATCTTAGCTTGTTTCCTTCCTGGTCGGGCTAAAGACTTATCAGCATCCCTGTATTTATGCAGAATACAGAGCGCATACGCCATATTATACCGTCACCTGTAAATTATCTGGCTGCACAGTATTTTTCCACATTATCTCCTAAAGGGCACGATTTTCGGAAAAAAAATTATTGAAGATAAATTACTTGTTTTGATGTTTTATTCAGCTTTTGTCTGAGAAACCTTTTACTCTACGAATAATTAAGAGAGAAATTATCATAATATTACATATTTCTTCAAGTACAGTAACCGTTATTCTCGTCAGATGTGATAAAACTTGAATTTTCGCGACAAATCTTTGGAAAATAATAAAATATAAAATTTCACAAAAACCCGTTGAGTGTTAGCCGAATTGTTACATGAGAAGGGACTTGCAGACGGACGGAGAGCGAGACGTGACAAAGCTGATAGTCGCCTTTCGCAATTTTGCAAACGCACCTGCAAACTGCCGCTTCTAGTTAAGAAGAGATTCAATGAGTATATGTCTGGTCAAGTAGAAATGAACAATAAATATTCAATTATAGGAATACCGTGGAGTGAAATATGGCTTGGATAATTCGAGAATTAAACATCCTCGAATGTATTCGCATTCTTGAACACAGTTCCAAAATTATCGTAAGAATATCACGCATATCTTACTAGACAATAAGGATTTTGTTACTCAAATTTTTTTCATGGCGCGACAGATTCCAGTAGGCCAGAGTCTCCTAATTATCCGGGCTTCACCATCACACTAAAAAACACCACACTCAATAGGAGACCTCTGCACAAGTGATCATCCCAAAGTAAAGACCTCTACCTGACAACACACAACACTCACAGTGATAGAAGTCCATATCCCTGGAGGGATTCGAACCCACAATTCCAACAAGCGAGCGGCCGCAGGCACGTCTTAGACCTTGCAGCTACTGGGACCGTTTGTTACTCGTGTTAATAGGCCAAAATCCCAGTGGCCGCGGAGTTTAAAGCGTGAATCTGCGGCCGCTCGTTGCTGGAATTACGGGTTCGAATCCCGCCGGGGCATGGATGTCTTTCTCTTGTGAGTGTTTGTGTTGTCAGGTAGAGGTCTTTGCTTCGGCTGGTCACTCGTCCAGAGGAGTCCTGCCGAGTGTGGTGGGTGTAACTGAGTGTGATCGTGAAGCCTCGGAAGAGAGGAAGTCCTGGTAAACTAAGGGCTGTCGAGCCACGGAAAAAATGTTTGATCAAAGAATTCTTTCAGTACAGCTGATCAGCGTTAGAAGCGGCAATTTTTTTTAAAAACAATTCGTATATGTCTGAATTTTTTTTGACGCAACGTATATTGTTTTTAATCATGGATTCTTCTTTCAAGGCACCATAGCCCCTAGTTGGCCAGGGACTTCTCATTGTCGACGCTTCACGGTCATACTCAGACACATCACACTTGACAGGATTCTACTGGATGAGTGATCAGTCTGATTCAGACCTATACCTGACAAAACACAACACTCAAAATAGACAAAACATTCATGCCCCCGCAGGATTCGAACCCGCAACCCCAGCCAGCGAGCGGCCGCAGACAAATGCCTTAAACCGCGCGTCCGTCGGAATCGGCAAGCTCGGATGACAATAATTATTTTAATTATTATGTAAATTAGTTTGACATGATTATTTTTGTAGATTTGTGGTGCTTTCATTTGTTTAATAGTGAAATCCTTGATAATGTCCACCTGGGCCTAAACTTGTTGGAGATCCTCTAAGGTGGTTGGTGTGTAGAATACAGCTGAAATGTGATGGCACACGGTGACGCACGGAAGGGGAAGTGAAGGGGAAACTGGCGAATGGAGTGGGTAGCCAGTACCCTTCACACTACCTCGGAACATGGTATATCCAGCATTAGTACCAACAATAAAAGCTGATGGCGCACACCTCGGCTGTCAGTAGTCGACTGAACTGACGCCCCCGCCGATTAAAATAAACTCCTCCGTTTCGCCGAAAGAAGAAATCTGGTTTCTGCACGTGTGCCATCACGTTTCAACTGGCCTCTTCTAACCTCGGGGTACACACCTTGCATACTTTACACATTCCTCAACAGTGCTGGGGCAGTGAAAGATTGTAGAAACCATTATCGAATCATTACTCTGTTAATACGGTCCTAGCTGCCGGTCATAATCTAACCTAAGTGCAGTAATGTGCTATTTGCCATCATTAATAGCAACTTCTATATTACAGCGTCGCTTGTCTCTTTTACAGCCTTTTACAGTAGAGGCGTTACATTTGTGTGATAAGTCATATAACAGAACTTCAGCTTTTGATATGGCAATCTGTTTGTGCTTTGTGAAATTTAATATAACAAAAAGGCCATTACGCGGAATTTATGTTTTATTCGTAATAATTATGCACGGTAGGTCGAAATTGTTTAACGAATCCTCGCTTTTTGCTCTAATTTTTTTGAAGTTTCGTCTGAATGTACATATCATTTCTAAATCTAAATAACACGATTCTTCGTTAGAAGCTAACTGCCTCTCAGACTAAATCATTCCAGTCTCATAAACAACAACGGCACATTAGGTTACCTTGCCTACAACAACCCATCAGTGTTCGCTAGCCCGAGCCAGCTGAACCAAATCCTTACAGTCGTTCTATCCATGATTAGGGTTTATTTTAACATTATCCTCGCATTACATACTATTTAAGTTGTTTGTAAACTTCAATTTATTTTTCTAAAGTATCCCACGCGTTACTAAATCCCGCCAGTCTCAGTGCTTCATAATGCTTCTAAAGAGTATATGAAAATTTCGGAGATATTCTTTGCAAGGTTTTCTTCATCAGATTCCTACTTCTGTCACGTAGGATCACGTATTGTCCTCAGCACACGTTTCTGAAACGCTAAATCTTTGTGCATCCTTAGAGTAAGACACTATGCTTAATGCCCGTGCGACACGGGGGGTCGACTTGAAACAAAAATTTAACGAAAAGCGGCTTGTATATTTATGAAATAAAGAGGATTACGTCAGCAACGCATAGTGCTGTCAGTTGATGTGACAGCCATTTTCGATCGCCTCACCTCTGATTTAGTGTCACCCAACATGTGGGTCCATAGTCTTGAGGGTCGCGTGCTTCTTCCAGGGACCGCATGAATTCACACGGCTCCCAGAAAGTCGCTACTTGGTTTCTTCTGTTGTATTCTTCTATCATAGAGCGATAAAAAATTGTGAACTTAATTGTGTAAATTAGTGAATTCATAATGAACTTTCGATATAATCTTTCAGTGATACGTCCCCATTGTGCTCCGATAGACAAATGTATTTAATCAATAAACCCTCATGCACAACACAGCCATTCCTAAACATAGAGCAGACCCATGCATTTTTTAAAACATACGAAAAATCCCATCCAAACATCCATAAACTTGGGAAAGAGATATAATTTTTATAATAACTTTTTTATGTGATTTTTTAATTTTGTAATAACTTTATTGATTTAACGCTGGTCCGATGACACACAGTTGATTTAACGATCATTCGATGACCACTGTTGATTTAATGCTATTCCGATGGAAAGATGTTGATTTAAAGCTAGTCCGATGACACACCATTGATTGAACGTTCGTCCGATGATACACTGTTGATTTAGCCCTCGTCCGGTGAGACATTGTTTACTGAACGCTCGTCCGATGAAACACTATTGATTTAATGCTCGTCCGATTACACACAGTTGATTGAAACCTTGTCTGATGACACTATTGATTTAACGCTAGTCCGATGACACGCTATTGATTTAACGCTCGTCCGATGACACACAGTTGATTTAACCCTCGTCCGGTGAGACATTGTTTACTGAAAGCTCGTCCGATGACACA
>Ga0136643_10016935_pt1 | contig 10967 bp, 6 predicted proteins | sample TergutLab28metaG_FD_96883 | JGI IMG/M metagenome (GOLD analysis project Ga0136643, IMG submission 96883) | Labiotermes labralis P1 segment gut microbial communities from Petit-Saut dam, French Guiana - Lab288 P1 (version 3) (version 3) | ecosystem: Host-associated > Arthropoda: Insects >... | reverse complement strand
GATGACCCTATAAGGTCGAAACATGTCGCCCTGACAAAATATACTATTTGTGTGTGTGTGTGTGTATATATATATATATATATATATATATATATATAAAGTGTTGTGTTATCGACTGACACGTTGTATTTATATGTTATAACAGTTCGGCATGGAAGACATAAAACAAACAAGAATGATTCTGATGTGCGTCATCCCCGTTGCGTTGGTACAATAGCAAGGAGCTTGGTGTATTAATACGTACAGTCGAACACAACTATATTTGCGTCTAGTATTACAGGAGGAATACAACAACTACATGTTTCGGCCCTGTATGTGGGCCATCTTCAGGTTGTGCCATGGCACACACCGTTATAATGAGATCTCGAACCCACCTCACCCCCTTTACTCCTCAACAGCGGTCCACGCATTCCTGTATAACTGATCTGATAATCTAATCACAACCTGAAGATGGCCCACATACAGGGCCGAAACATGTAGTTGTTGTATTCCTCCTGTAATACTAGACGCAAATGTAGTTGTGTTCAACTGTATGTATTAATACACCAAGCTCCTTGCAAAACAAGAATGAGCTTGGTGGTGCATGTGGCCAGTAACTGGACCTTCCGGGTTTTGTTGAGGGAAACTTGGGGAAACAGACCACTTGAAAGACCTAGGATCAGATGGGAGGATAATGTTAAAAATACCTTAAAGAAATAGGATAAGGGTCTGCACTCAGAATACAGACAAGTGGTGGGACATTTCAAAGATGGCAATTAACCTGGGTTAAAACGCGTGGAATTTTTTGACTAGCTTTGATACTATCAGCTTCTCAAGAAGGACGCTGCTGAAAGGAGTCAGTAAATTAGTCACTCAGTTAACTCAATTAGTGAGATAATTATTTAATTATTTATTTAGTCAGTTACTTGTACTGTTTCTCAGACCGGTACGACTTTACACTGCAGAACGCCCGACCAGCCCCAGCGCACGGTCAGAACATGTCCTGTATTGCAATTCTGCTTTTGCACGCTTGCGTGGACGTGACAGACTGTCGAATCTTCTTATACACTCAGTCAGTTATCTGTTACTGCTAAGCTCATTGAAAACTCTGAATAATGTAGATTACAGTGTGTGATCTATCCGAGAATTTGTGGCAGACTTCAACTGCACTCAAGGGAATCAGCAAAATACACGTAATTCGTTACGCCCAATCGATCCATTCTCCTTACTACTAAATGTCTGGGTCTGGGTCTGGGTCTGGTCGAAGCCGACTGTGGTTTACAACACAAACAAGTTAGAGCCTAATCAAGTTACCTGCTAGTTGTTGGCAAGGGGTCGAAGGGGCAGGGTGCTAAGAAGTGGAAGAATTACCCGCGCAAAACGGAGCCCTTCTTATCCGTTCAAAAAATGACCGCAGTGAACGAATGAAGTGAGTGTTCTTATGACAGAGCAAATGTTTTTGAAACAGGTGTTAATACTAATCGGCCGTTCCGTAGTGAGACCAGCAGCGACCCCGTCTTGACGACTGCAGCTGCGGTGCTGACAAAGCAAGCGATCTGGTGACTACTCCACCTGGTCCCACATTTCTAGTACTGGTCGCAGTTGCCTGGCGAAATAAATACCGCTGCCCTTACTACCTGTACTTCATCTAAATATCCCATTATCCATGGGATTTTGGAAGTGGACACGATAAGGGTATAACTGTTGCCTTCTGAGATGTTACGTCATGTAGTTAGGTCAAATTAGCACAGTTTACGAACACCGTTTGTGTCTACTAAGCTAAATTTATCACATCCCAGCAGAGAAACTGCATTATATCCTTGGCTTCCGTTAGGAAAACGATAATACTTTTTGTATAAGTTCTTCACCGTCAATCGCCTAGACTTTGAAAGGCGAGAAATTGGAGGACATAACTGACAGGGGCACATTTTGTAGTAACTTACGGAACAGGATCGGATGTGAAATGAGTAGAATGCGACGTAATTGAAATATCGTAGTATCACGGCAGTTGCTATCTTAGGACTCGCCGAAACCACAAGTAATTTATCAATCAGGAAATCATGTCCATACAGAAATTCGAACCGGGTATCCAACGAATAAAAATCCGGAGCATTACCGCTACACCAGACAGCTCGATATAAAGTGGCATTACTACTGAACTGCTAACTGATGTGTTTCCAACTGATTCTTCGTATTTGGTTTGTAGTCAAAAATTGTATTGTTAAAATATATAACAATAATTCTAAAGTTCTTTACATTCACAAACACATGCATACGTACACATATGTATATATATATATATATATATGTACATACATACATACATACATATACATACTTACATATACATAAATACATACATACATACGCACATACACATACATACACACACATACATATATATACATACATACATATACATAAATACATACATACATACACACATACATAAATACATACATCCGCACATACACATACATACATACATACATATACATAAATACATACATACATACATACATACACATACATACATACATACATACATACATACGCACATAAACATACATACACACACATACATATATATACATAAATACATACATACACATACATATATACATATACATAAATACATACATACGCACATACACATATATACACATACATACATATACATAAATACATACGCACATACACATACATACACACACATACATATATACATATACATACGTACATGCATACATACATACATACACACCCATATACACAGATATACATATATACGTACATACATACGTGCGTAAATGCATACATACATACGCACATTACACACATACATACATACATACATACATACATATACATACATACGCACATACACATACATACATACACACACATACATACATATACATACATGCGTACATACATACATACATACATACATAGACACCCATATACACAGACATACATATATACGTACATACATACATCCGTAAATACGTACATACATACATACGCACATACATTCCTACATACATACATATATACACATACATACAAACATTATACATACATACATACGCACATACACACATTTATACACACACACGCACGCACGCACGCAAGCACACACAGTATACTATTAACATATTACTCCTGAATTTAACATAACAATTGAAGAGCGATGCACACAGAAACAATACACTACAGAATTTCCTCAATTTGTGGTAATACTCCGATTTTCGTTGTGACGCAACAGCCCTATTAGGCCCTAGGCCGCCCCATTGTTGACGTCTGTAGATCACACACAATTAGGGACACAACACAGTCGGTAGAACTTCTCAGGACGAGTGATCAGCCAGAAGCAGGTGCTGCTACGTGACAACATACACATTCACAATGGACAGATCAATATTCCCGGCGGTATTCGAACCCGCAATACCAGCAAGCCAGCGGCCGCTGACCCACGCTTTTCACCGCGCGGACATCCAATCAGCGAGGTAATCCTCGAATTCATCATGGAATTCAAAGGCTGACCTTCCAATTCCACCAGCACTGTGAAAGCCATCTGGCCACATCTTTATGGTGAATTCCCTGATATCCGTCCATGTATCCCAAATATGTGGCAGAATAAAAATTTTCCCGGATTACTTTATTTCTGAGAAATACAAAACAGTACAATCATTTAAGCTACATTTCCTTAAAAATAGTCCCCTGTGAAGGTGTACACTTCTACCAGCGAGTGTAAGGCTGTTGGAAACATTCCTGGAAGCCATTTTATGAAAGCCTTTTCAGCTCTTCCGTCGCATTCTTAACTATGTCAGTAGCATTACAAAAGTGCCTTCTCATCAACGCTAAATTCAGTCAAGGGAACACGTACAAATCAGCTGCAGCAAGGTCAGGAGAGTATGGTAGATGCTCCAGTGTTGTCACATTGTTGTTTGGTAAGAAATCCTTGACAGAAACCGTCTGGTGTGCTGGAGCATTGTCGTGAAGGAGACACCAACTGCTTGTTCTCCATTTTTCGGGTGTATCTTTCTGACCGCCTCTCTGAGGCGATGAAGGTTGTAAACGTACATTTATTTATTAACAGAAGCAATTCCTGTAAATTAGACCAGCGAATTCCGGGAACTTTTTGAAGCTACTACGGAGTTTTGTTAGCATCCAATTGTGCAAAACTTCAAGAAGACGCGGATTGTTACACGCATCTCAGGATTGTCCATGGCAGCCAACAGTGCATTGAAGGCTCAATTCAGGGGCATCACCTTACTTGTGACGACTCTCTCCTCTATCGGCAGCAGGAACAAGTGGTCTTGAAAAAATAAAAGGCACTAAGTCTTTCACTTTTATTATCAAGATGGCTTGAGGCATTTTCAACGTAAATTAATGCCTTTTATGCCACGTTCTGCATTCAAGAGCAACATGGAATCCACGCGTATCAACAATCGTTTCACAAGATTTTGATGGTTCTTTTAGGCAGAGGCCTAGACTGCTACTTATAGAGTTTTATGGCCTCTTATACGCGCGAGTGATAAGCGTCAGCTATTGGTTAATTCCAAATGCGCAACTTAAGGTCGACGCACTTTCTCCGGCTACAGTACTTGAGATAACCGTAAGCTTCCCCCAGTAAGCCCATTTCCTTCCTCTTAGCTTTAATGGTCACAGCGGCAGTGCCACTTGTTTGACGGCTTATAGCAAGCAACTAACGTAAAATAGCAAAATCCAGAGCACAGAGCAAACAGTGGTAGAAAAATGGCAGACACACAGCTACAGAATGTGACGCCCAGCTAGCCTATATTTAAATGCGATTTGTATAAAACAAACTAAAAAAAAGATAGCTCCCACATATTCAAATCCAACGAAAAATTCGTGCGTTTTCTAGGGGGGGGGGGGAGAGATTTTTTCGGAATCTATTCATTTATGTGTATAAACTTCTCGGAAATACAACATTTTAATATTTTTGTTCAGAATTTAAATGTTCGTGCATGTTGCAAAGTTATTGCCTTTTCATGTGGACCAACGGACTTCGCGCTCGGTAAAATACAGTCTGACATTTTTCGAAAATTTCAACTAGCACACAATTCGCAAATATTACAATCGCAGTCCTATCGTGCAAAGTAGATGAAGTAGCTGCAGGATGACATGGTTCGTTTAATCCTGCAAATTCTTTGCCTCGTGTCTTACAAGGCTATAATATTTATCCTGAAAATTCTATGTCTAGAATACATGCGAATGAAGTTCAACTCCCAAGACTTTGTCAAGTGCAGCACGTGACTACAATGCTTAAATTGCGAGGTATTTAGTGCAACACGTGCGTACAGTATGTACTGGGCACCGCCATTAATTTTACTGCTGCTATACTGATGCTGCTACTACTATTACTACTACTACTACTACTAATAATAATAATAGTAATAATAATACCACCATTACTATCGCTACTATTACTCCTACCACTATTACCACTACTACCATCACTACCACTACCATTACTACCGCCACTACACTACTACTATCACCACTACTACTATTAATACTACTACTACTAATAATAATAATACAATTACTATCGCTACTATTACTCCTACCGCTATTATCACTACTACTACCATCACTATCACCACCGTTACTACCGCCACTACAATACTACTACTACTATTATTACTAATAATAATAATATTACCACCATTACTATCGCTACTACTGCTCCTTCCACTATTACCACTACTACTACCATCACTAACACCACCATTACTACCGCCACTACAATACTACTACTGCCGCCACTACAATACTACTACAACTACTACTATTACTAATATTAATACTACTTCTACTACTACTACTAATAATAATAATAATAATACCAGCACTTGTTTTATCTACAGGTTGGTAACCAACATTTTATTTGTTTCCACCTGGACAGGCACTGAGGAATATTGCCGAGCGGAAGCAATGGGTGTGATTCTTGGGGTAGTAGATAGTACAATCGTTGAGACAAAACAAAATAATTTATTAAGTTGACTCCCCGGAGTACAGACAGATCTAGTCGGCTAAACGTCCAGATTAAGAGTGTCGTGTCAGGCTTTGGAACAAGTACTTAAACTGAATACAATCATTACACAGTTAGGTCCAAACACTGACATGGTTTAAAGGATTTACAAGGGTTCTAATTAAAAATAATATTCCAACCAAAAGAAATGGTTTTAGGGAAGCGTGATTTGCTCAGCTCCCAATTAAGAAGAAAAGTTTAGGGAACAGAAATACAGTATCTCCCGTCCGGGTCAAGGGGGTTGGACTACCACTCCGGGTAGGAGCTCAGCTGCCATAACAATGAAGCTGATACGTGCCTGTTCCCTTCCTGTCTGACAGTTATCGTCTGGTTTGGGGTTTAAGTCTTTGGAAATATTATGAAAGCACACTGTTACAACACTCACAAAATTAACTTGTCAAAACTGCTTACTACAATTACCGCCGTACAGATATGACTGAACGTCTGTGTACATAACATTTCCTATAAGTATACGTGTAAAAACCTTCTCTTTTATACGCCATTACCTTACTTTACCCCAAGGTACATAGTAGTACCTGAATATAATGTATAACACCCGTATAAAACACACCACAATAACTACAACCACCACCACCACTAACCACCACCAACCACTAAACACCACCACCCACTAACCAACAACCACCACCACCACCACCACCACCACCACCACAACCACAACCACAACCACTACTACTACTACTACTACTACTCATTCTTACTATGTAAAAATAGGCACATGTTGTAGCCTTAACTAACTTTAACTAAAGCATTCAGATTCTGCTCTGAACACTCCTTTCAAAAGAGAAGCCCAGCTATTTAAGGGTGCTCGCTCTCTGAGCGCATACACACAGGTGGGTCGACAAAAATACAGCTCATTTGTCTTCATTACGTCGTGCTAGCCGGACGCTGGCCCACATTCCTGGCTCACTGAAGCACTATCAAACATCAGGAAACCCATCACGCTTTCGCATAGATTCTGCCCACTTTGTTCTTAAGCACTGTTCTTTGTAACATTTGGTTGCACAGGCCTTCAGAATTGCTTTATGGGCCAAGTGATTCCCTTCTTCTCTCCACTCTCCACTATACCTTATTTTGGCGAATAGAAAGTTACGTCAGCTTTTAAATCCATTGCATGTGGGTCACGTGTGTTTGTGAGTACTGTCATTTGGCTTGTGGCGTCGTATTGTCCGGTGGGTAAGGATTTACGATTCAGAGAGATGTCCTAAAAGTCCATGACGCACGGTGTCACACCCCAGAAGATAGTAAATTGCAGAACAAACAGGTGAATAATAACCGTCAAATATTCCTCGGCGCAAGAGGCATTTCTTCAAATAGCCTTTTACACCAATTCCCGCTAGGAGTGTGGATTTCTCACGCACAATCCATACGTCATTGTACCCACAAACAATATCGTACGAATTGAAATGTGTAGATCTAAAAGGATACAGTCCGCGGGTCACTTATTATTTCGTCGAAAAAAAAACACGAACCATGTCATTTTGCGCGCACTCAAAACACACCACACTCCAAATTTAAAATGAAGCTAAGAAAATTCATGAACTGCAAGGAGATATTCGGCACATAAATATCCGTTTTTCTGGCATTTTACACTCTTATTTGATGCCAAGCATGTCTTATCTGAGAAAAGCATGAGATGAAGGAGTCCGTTGGTTACTCATTCGTCGAACCAACCACAATAGAGACTTTCTGCTTCCTAGTATAGCGGAAAATATGTTTTACGGCTTTCGTGCTGAATGGGAAAATTTTGTAAACTGTTAATACCCTCGAAGCTGAGGATTTTGACAAGCCACTTTGAATTGCCAAATGGCGCCAGCACTTCTCTGGGGCTTATTTCGATTCGAGCGCCCCTATCGCCCAGCTTCTCTCCGGTTTAAGTAACGTTTCCATGTCTGCTTTACATCCAATAACAAACCTCTTTCAATATTTTTCCCCAATTCCGTGTATCGTTCATTTACACGGTACTGCTGATGAGGGACCCCTTTTTTTCACAAAACCTGGAACGACGGTTTTTGTATTAAGCATGTATTGAACAACTATTGTATTAAAAAAATCAGTATTCACTAGAGTACACATCGCAAGCGACATGAAACCAATCTGACATGGACTGGGTTTGAAATGTGATGGCACACGCGCAGAAAACAGATTTCGTCTTTCGGCGAAACGGACCAATCCATTTAAACCGGCGGAGGCCTCAGTTCAGTCGACTACTGGCAGCCGAGATGTGCGCATCAGCGGTAGTAATGCTGGATACACCATGTTCCGAGGTAGTGTGAAGGGTACTGGCTACCCACTCCATTCGCCAGTTTCCGCTTCACTTCCCCTACCGCGCATCACCGCGTGCCATCACATTTCAACTGGACTCCAATAAGCGATGACTAAGAAGAAAGTACCTATTCCTACTCCTCAGGCTATCAACGGCAAAATAACTGATCATCATCCGACAAGCCCACACACTTCGACCTAAATAACCCTACGTTAGATAGGGCGATTAGAGGCACAGTTTATCTCGAAAGCCCGGATATCTCGGTCAGCATAGTGATAAGGATAGGGCTGGACGTCCGAAAAAAAAGTCTTTGATTCCAGACAGGGGAAGTTTTCTGTCTTCTCCCAAACGTACGGCCGCGAAGCTCATTTAGCCTGATTTTTAATGGTTACCGAGGGCTCTTTAGTCCTGGGTAAAAGCGACCGTGGCGTGAAATCTCACCGCTCACCGGACCTTAACGCCGAGGTTAATAACGAGTGTTGGTGCATCTCCACCGCCCATCCCTTCATAGCGAGTAAAGGAGAAACTCTACCTAGACATTTATCTTCGCCCAGTATCAGAATTCAGCCCAAGACAGAAAATGATAAATGCCTAGAACTGCCTCAGAAGAACAGACAATAATTATATTTTCCCTGAATATTCAACGAAGATAGAGAGACTAAAGTCATGACGTCTGCAGCGTGTGTGCAGTCCTGCATAAAAAAAAACAAACACGAACCAATAATTTAAATGAATGACGTCTTTTAGGGGTATGATAAAAATCCCAGTTTCATTGTCATGTGTTAATGAGGTGTAATCTTTCAGGAAAAGCATGCTCTCAATCAAGCGGCAACGATAGATTGCACGTGTTAATTCACAGTTGACCTCCTCCGCCTTGTTTGGTGTGACGTTGATTAAAACCGGGTCACATTTCCACATTCATCCGATGTGTGCAACAACTCGAGGGAGTAAGAGGTCTTGGTTTAACGGAACGAGATTTAAGGTTATCACACAAGTTCTGATAATGATTCAAGTATTCTGGGACATTAGGCCATGTCGGCTGGTAAATGCTGACAGACTTTTTGAAGGAGCTTAGTGTCTCCATTTTCAGATCAAGTTTCTCCCTGAAGATGGGATTAATTCACAATCGAAGCATTGAAAGCGTAAAATTTCTCTACACATCACGTCTAATTCAGTTCCTATCCCAAAGAAAACACCCCGCTTTCATTACAAAAAAAAACTTGTCAATGGTCTGCAAAGGAATCGCTGTTTGTTTCGAAAATCACACAAAACCCTCACATTTGTATGAAATCTTCGGATAAATTTTACGCAGTTTAACGCTCAAAATTTCTATTTCGAAACATACACTATATTAACCATTTTGTTTTAAAGAGTACTGGTGTTATTCGGTAACATACTGTGCCTGTTCCGCTAGTATTTTATTCAGGGTGACTTATTTCACAACGCTTCATTAACTTCAGAGTATAGGACGATGGGGTATGAATAATCCATTACACACATTGGCCGGGAAACCTGATAACAAGGACACACCTGGAAGACATACCAGTAGATGAGAATTTCTTTTATTATCGTATGTATTTATGGATTTGGTTTCCTATTGCACGAGCTACAATGCATACCGTCGTGTTACTGAGTAATTAATAACGAAGAGAAAATTACGGAAATGGGGTAATTTAATATACAGAGTGTACCTTTTATCAGGGAACCGAGCACTACAGCAGTATCTCATAGGAAGCCTGCATCCGCTGGGACACATTCCGTGCTCAGGGACACGTTAGAAGGGACACTGTTACCCTAAAAGTCATCTGGAGAGGCTGATAAAACAATGCAGGTTACATGTCTTGTCCGTGCTGGAATAAATCCAAGAGATGATACACAATTCAAGAGGTAGAACACCTAAACACTGTACCTCTTTTTATACTTTATTGTTTCGTTCCTTTTAGTAAATTACGAAGTAAATTAGCCTCCAGTCTTAAGGGGCACGAAGCCGTATTGATTGGTATTTGCTGTCACACCATCTTCGGGGTTGTCCAAGACACTTCTTAGGCTACCATGAGGATATAAGTAGCAAGGTCTTCTATTTTATCCGTAAGTAATCTTCAAACAACACGGCATCATACCACGTAAGACATCTTCGTCAAATAAGTTGTAAAGACTTGAAGTTACAAGTGTCAGGCTGATTAAGGGGAGCTGGATATAAGCGCAGCGCAATTTCTATGTACGCCATCTCCGTCTCGTAGTGCCGGGATAGCTCAGTCGGTGTAATGACTCGCTAGTGGCTGTACGGTCCGGGGTTCGGACGCCGGTAGGAACAAGTGGTCTCTTCTCCATACCCCTCCAGACCGGCCCTGGAGATCACAAAACCTCCCCTAAAAATGGGTACGGGGGCTCCTTCCTGGGAGTAAAGCGGCCATAGTGTGACGCTGACCACCCACTCCCACCTAGCGCCAAGGTTAAATAAAGAGTAGAGCTAAATTTATGTGTAGGTTGTGAGGCGGCCTTAACTTCACCTTCTCCAATAACCCTTTAAAGACGAAGCGCAGACCGCTTTATTTAAAGACCCAGTCCGTACCGCGCTGTAAACACTTTTCATCTCGGTTATAAAAACCAATCAGTTTATGCTGTAAGTGGCACAAGTCG
>Ga0136643_10016934_pt1 | contig 10968 bp, 9 predicted proteins | sample TergutLab28metaG_FD_96883 | JGI IMG/M metagenome (GOLD analysis project Ga0136643, IMG submission 96883) | Labiotermes labralis P1 segment gut microbial communities from Petit-Saut dam, French Guiana - Lab288 P1 (version 3) (version 3) | ecosystem: Host-associated > Arthropoda: Insects >... | reverse complement strand
TCTTGTGGTGCGGGTGACGTTGTGTCCGTGGTTGTGGCTGGCAACTGTGCTGCTTCGCCTTGTGTGGCTGATTCATTGTCGGCACCACATGCTACTAAAGCTAACATGAAAATCAGGGTAATACATAGACCAGTAAGTTTTAATGCTTTTTTTCCCATTGAAGGACCTCCAAAATATAAATGTCATTCACAACTCATTGCTACAATTATAACATGTATATATATATTATGCATCAAAAAATAAAAAGAGCGTTGAATATCGTGCGGTTGTATCAACCCCACCATCCAAACACCCATTTAGCAGTTAAGTAGCTACACTCTAAACCTTAACGATCCGGCCTACTATCCAAAAACAGATTAGCACAAAGCCCAAACGCCACCAGCACGCCACCAATTAAATTACGTGAAGATATATACCCCGCCAGCACAACGTCAATTAAAATCCCCGCAAAAATTTTACCTATAAACACAAGCAAAGTTAGATAAAACGCGGATATTTTTACAACAGTTACATTGCTTATAAGCACTATACATACACCTAGCACTCCGCCAAAATATATCCACCAAGTTGATACATTTGGCGCAAAATAAAATGCCGCCATTTCTCCCCGTCCCAAAACAAAAAGCGCTAAAGCGGCAACAACAAGCCCCACCATATAGTTACAAAACGTGGCTATACGCATATTGGTCATGCTGGAGAGCCCGGCGTTTAATGTGCGCGATACCACAATACTTACCCCCGCAAGAAACGACAAAACAACGGCCAATATCTCAATACTGTTTATCATATATACTATGCCAAGTACAATAAGAACCAGCCCTATTATCTTTCGCTTGGAAAACGGATGCTTTTTCATGCCTAAAAGCCCGTATTGGTCTATTACAAGCCCTGTAACCGCTTGTCCCAAAAGACCAAGCGCAAGCAACGCGGATACGCTAATGCGCCCAAATGACAAATTGTTAAACACTGTAGTAGTAAACCCGACCGCGCCTCCCATAAAGAAAACCCACGATATATGCGAATTAGAAAAAAGCGCGGAAAAAACTTTGTCGCGCTTGATAAGCAGTAATACTATTGTAAGCGGCAGCCCAGCCAAATGTATGATAACCGTAGCCATGTAAATGCCATACTGCCCGGTAAGGCCGCCGTTTATTGCAATCATTACTGCAATTATTATACCTGTTAGCAGGGAGAGAAAATAAAACATTATCGCATAACCTCAACTAACTGACTACTAATATACCCCGTTGTCCCGCCTGGGGACAACACACGAAGCCAATACAGCCCAGGTACATCTATATCAGGATCATACGCGTGTAGGTACACCATTTGGTCATAATCCCACAAAATTTCTATCACATTGTAGGCCAAAATACCCGGGCCGTCCCTAAGACGAGCGCCAGATTTACCAAGCTCATTAAGTTGTAGGATTATTTCGTCCGATTCTTCCCAAGTGGAAGGGTTTATATTGCCAGAGGCGTAAATTGTTTGCGGCTCGGAATCAGATATGCTTTCTTCATGCTCGTCTTGCTCATAAGCGGGGACTGTAGGGTCCTGTGGTGACGTGGGATCGTTTTGCGCCATAACCGGCGCGGCGTATCTTTGATGCAGCCCAAAAGCGGGTATCCACAGCGTTACTACTACGAGACAAAATATCATCAAGCGTAAAGTAAATTTTCTGGAGCGTACTACCATTCCGGTATATTTTGCGTGAGCCAGGGTTGTACGGTTTTTTTTCACTCTGTCGCAAAGCTGCAGAAAACGTTCGCTATATGGCTCGTCGTTTTGGCTGTACTTGATGTACATTGCCTCTTGTGGGGTTTCAACCGCAAAGTAATTCCATACACGAAATATTACGTGGTAGTAAAACAGCATGAGAAGCGGTGCCAGTATATATTGAAAAAACTGCACGCCCAAGTAAATGATTAACCAAGTAATAAGCAGCAGCAAAATTGTGCGAACAATAAAATTTATATGAAGCCAGTCGCTAAACAAATGAGTGTATAGCTCCCCTGCGCGGTCAAATGTTGTGCGTATTATTGTCATAAATGGGGTCAGTCCTTTCAGTGCTTATTAGAGCCTATATAGAATAAACCTTTCCATGGACTAAACGCTACCGGCAAATTTTGCCAAATAGACGATTGATGTTTTTTTTAGTACGTGAAATTGCGTATTCTGAGAGAGAATAACTGCCTATGAGATAGCGGATATCGATATTTTTTTGATCGATGCAGGATTTTAGTATACCCACTATTACAAAAATCTCTGCGTTACCGGAATAAATTTTCCCACGGCGTATAAATGAATCGGGGATTTTTTTCAGCTCGGATTGTGATAATCTGTCCAAATTTGCGTTAAGCCATTCGGCTTCGCGCGTGTGGAGAGCATTGCTGTTGTGCGGTATACGCAGGTGGAAAAATTCCGACTCTGTAAAAAAGCGAGCTGGTGGAATGTGTGGGGTTGAATATTTCAACTGGTGACTGTGAGTCACCAGTTGATTTTTATGTGCGGTGTCAGAACTTGCTGTCATCGCATTGGCGTCTATTACATAGTCGGCAGAAAACCGTGCCGCCGCTGTTCCTTTTTCCAGAAAAATCAGATGAATGCCTTTTGTGTTTCTCGGTTCGCGGGCATAAGTGCAAACCCCTAAAAGATGCTTTGTTTCCATTGGCAGATGCTTGTACAATTCCGTGAGAAAGTTCCATACATATTTGTGCATGTCCGAAGGGGGGACTGGAACGATTACATATGTTTTTTTCGCGCTGTATATAGATGCGGTTACACAGTGAAGTGTGTGTTCCATTACAGAAACCGGCAGCCACTGGCAGCAAAGTGAGATGTTTACATCTTCAATATTTTGCTCGGCTTGCGAATTGCTCCCCCATGTATTCAAGATAAGACCCGGCTCTACAATTGTGGGAAGCACATGAGTGTCCGCGATATCAGTCTCCGTCAAAAACCGCACATCCCCTACTCTGCCGATATCCCGCAAAACCTCGTCAACCATTTCTGGCGACAATATGTAATTATGCGCAAAAAAAGCCGACCTTTGTCCCGTAAAATCGGCTTTTACATAAACGGCCTGCCCAAGCAGCATTTTCCCGCAAGGATAATGCGCCACAGTTATCGCGGGTGGGCAAACCGCGTAATTTTGCAGCGCGGGAGAAGTCGGATACACACAGTACGGATGAATACTCTCTTTAATAAATGATTCCGATAATCCGGCAGAACAAGCAATCGTACCGTATCCTTCCGACTGCAAAAACATAGTACGCCGCGCGCGGGTATATATCTGCTGCTCGATTGTCGGCAACATCTTAAAACCCGCAGCCCGAAAATTACCTTTACTCATGGCCTTCAACATACCCAAGCTGGTACAACACCCACAAAAGCGGCTCATCCACACGCACCGGCGCAAAGGACGCCACACGCTGTCCATCCGGCTGCGACCCAAGCGCAGATACTCCAAAAAAGCCCAAATGATAAAACCGCCTCTTTAACGCGTTTCTAAAATTTGGATCAACCTGCCCGATAAACTCCTCTACTTCGCCATCGATATTGTAAAACTCCGTCAGGTTAAAGTATCCTTTGTGGGTATAGTTCCTAAACATGTGGCTGCTTGGGCGCACATACTCCCCGTCGTCGCGCAACGCGTGCAGTAAATCCGTTTTTGTAAGCACAACCGCCGTCGGGATTTCTGAAACACCACCGCCCTGCTTGTAGATATAATCCTCTACCAAGCCGCTTAGCACTTCTGTCGGCTCGTCAAAAAACTGCATGTCATGTTCCAGTCTGTTTTTCAACTGAATTTTTCGCCCAATGGCTCTAAGCTGCAATGGATCCACCAAAAATAAAATCCCTGTCGAATTGCGGATATGCGCCGCATAAATATCCATGTACGCGGTATCAACTATTCCCTCACCCGCTACATCGAAAAACGCGATATTAATCTCGGGTTTAGCTTCGTCCGCAAAGGAGAATGTAAAGATAAGCGGCTCCTGCTGCTTTTCCTTTTGAGTCGGTTCAAGCAGCAACCCCTGAGTGACAAGCGGCTCTTCATATTCCAATTTGAACTTGCGCCCCATTTCGTTGTTAATGGGGGTACAAAAAATATCAAAGTTATGCGGTGTAACCGTTTTTAGAGTGTGGATAAGCGATGTAAGAAAAACCGACTTCCCAGCTCGCGTCGCACCTACAACAGAAATAATTGTACCGGGCGTAAAGCCCGCGCTTTGCGGAATGTCGTTATGGCAATACGGGCAAATGCGCTGCGTTGTAATATTGTCATAATCGTCCCTAAGGCTACACAACACCCCGCGATAATGCCCCTTAGACACTTCGTTAAAATGGTCTGGGTCAAGCACAGCCGGGAGCAGCCCCGCCGTATCCATGTGAAATCTCGCGCGGTAATTATCCAGCACACTATCGTAATCCGCATAGTACCCTTCCGCATCCAATGCTTCTGCCGCGCGAAACATAATTCTATCATGCGCAAAGCTGCGGAAGCAGTACAGGCATATGATATTGTGAGTATTATCCCGTGCCGCTCGCTGCATGGCGGCTTTTTTTCGTTTAAACAATCCCATAAATTGCCTCATCCATAACAAAGAATCGAATATATTCGTTTTTCATTGTGCGCACTACGCGCTTTATCGGTTGGCCGGGGTTAACGGCTTCGCGGATATGGTACAATACTCCGTCGATAATATTTTGCGGCAATCCGTTTTCTTTTTTCACATAGCAAATGATATTTTCCGGTACAGGGTAGTTTGCGGACAGTGTTATTTCGTGGTTTTTATACTGCCCTGTTGTTTCCTTTATACTGCATGTGATAATAGTTTTTTCTATAAACGTTACGCTATTCGACTCCGCTTGATCGTATAAAACATACTCTCCAAGCGCATTACCCGTAGAGTTGCAAATGCCCCCGTGTGTAACAGACCATACCAACGGATATATGCGAAAAGTTGTCTCTCCCGCCATTTTTTCAGCCAAGAAGCCGCTATGTTTTTTGTACTCCTGCAATGTAAATAGCTTAACCGTCTCAACCTCGCCCCGTAGAATATGAACATGCGTCTGCTGCACCGCGGGTGGCCAATCGAAGGTAATGCGAAGCCTGTCGTCATCGTCATGACAGTTTACATTCTTGATAACATACTCCCCAGGCGGAATAATTTGCATGAAAAAGCCCCTCCCTGCGTGATACAACCTATTACAGTGTATCGCAGGAAAGGGCGAGTTAGAACTTGTTAGTAATATAAGTTGAAAATCGCCTCAAGACTTCGTCCAAAACACGCCTAATACGGCACGGAAAACGTTCGCGTTAGGCCCTCCCTTCCCGTGCCGCTACGCTCAGGTGCCTAATACCGCATGTTTCGTGCTCACTTTCGGATCGTTTTCAACTATCTTATTCAAACATAGCCAGTATCTCTTCCAACTCATACTCATCGTCAGAAACAATAGTCAAACTCCATACATGGTTATCAACCACAGCCACAAAAAAGTCGTACATAAATGTAAAATCTTCGACCCCAATTATATAACGGCCAGAATGCCAGTTGTGCGCGCCAATACGCGTTGTACCCGGCATGATTTCTACATCTGTAACATCAAAGCCAAATGCGGCCCACTCTTCTTGCTCTAGCGAGAGCATTAAATCGATGTACTCCGCGGTCGGGAAATTTCTCATACCGCGTGGGAACTTTCTTACTGCTAGGTCTATAGACGAATAGTTGAACGTGTCATACACGCTTAGTACGGGAACAGCTCCGCCACGATCCATAACGGCAAGCCACAAGTCCTCGCTAATTTCATCGTTTGCAAACAATCCCGCGGATAGCCCCAACTCACGAGCCATATCCGAAGGCGAATCCGCCAAGTAATGCTCCGGCATGTTGAACGTAATCCCCAGTGTTGGGTTGTGATAGATGTCACCATCCCATGTACCTAAAGACGCGGTTAGCCTATCTTCCGCAAGAGGTATAAGCCCTTCCGCGTCTACAAATCTTGTGTCTATTTCCCCAAAGTAGGTCATAAGGTTTTGGAGTTCTTCAAGGCTTTGGCTTGTTACTGTAATTGTGCTGATAAACCGGCCCTGTATATTAATGAACATGCCCTGCTTTAAATCGCCAAAAGAGTCGAATGTCATGTAATACCAATAACGTTCGCCAAGTAGGCGAGGATCTTCGTTAATTACGACATTGCTTATGCCCAGGGCAGTTCCGCGCAGGCCGTCGGCAATTTCTTCCAAACCTTCCACCGCGTTTAACCCGCGTGCCGCCGTGGCAGGCACACCGGTGAGAGAAATTTGTATGTTGCTGCCTGTAAAAAAGTCGCTTGCGCGCATATCTTGCATCTCAATTTGGTTTTCGCCGTCAAGGTCAAAGTCTTCGCCAAGCAAATCATCAACCATTTCTCCAACCAAACCGATGATATGTACGCGCTCTACATCTGTATTAAAATACCACATGGCAGGAAGTGTAAATTGAAAGCCCATAAATTCGTTTACATAAACATTTTCGTGCCACTGCCCACGGCTAGGTGCGCGAAGTGCCTCTTGTATCGCGTCTGTTACGCGGCCGCATGCGGCAAGTGATAGCACCATAAGAAGTGCAAGTGATGTGATAAAGATTTTTTTCATTTTTTGTACCCTTTCATTGACATAAGATTTTGATATTTTACCACGAATTTGTCTTGTTGAAAAGAGAATGTTATAATCGCAACAAATAACAAGGAAGGGACAGTGATAATATGGGACTACGCTTTATCTTAGGGATGCCCGGCACAGGCAAAACTTCTCTTTGCTTGCAAGAAATAGGCGAGCGGCTGGATGGCAGCGCGCCTCTATATTATCTCGTTCCAGAGCAGTTTTCTCTGCAATCCGAAAGGCTGCTGCTTTCTAACCGCGCCGCGGCAACACAGGTGCAGGTGCTTAGCTTTAACCGTCTCGCATTCAGGCTATTTGCCACCTTTGGCGGTGCGCCGGGAAAAATGGCAGATGATTTAGGCCGGCAAATGCTTTTGAGAAAAGTACTTTTTGAAGTTGGCGGACAACTTACATACTACAAGAGCGCGGCGGACAAGCATGGTTTTGTAGAAACATTATCGGATACAATTACGGAAATGAACCATTACCGCGTTACAGCGGACGATTTGGTTTTACGCGCAAAAAATTCTCCATCTGCACTGGCGGCTAAACTTACCGACCTTGCGTTAATATCACGAACTTATAGAGAACTGGTGGCAGGGCGTTACTTACTAACGGACGACATGCTCGAACTGCTATGTAAGCGGTTGGAAACCGTTTGGGATGTTCCGCTATTGGATGGGGCATGTTTTTGGGTGGATGGGTTTTCTGGGTTTACGCCGCAGGAGCGTCATGTTTTAAAATATATAATGAAACGGGCGGCAACCGTATCGGTAACATTAACAACAGCGGCAGACCCACGGCTTACCCCGCCGCAAGTTACTATTGATAAATTAACAAAGCAAGCAAAAGACGCGCGTATTACAATTGAGCCGGTGATAACTCTTACGGAAAACCACCGCCACATAAACGCCCCCGGGCTGTCAGTGTTTGTGAGCAATTTCACAATGCTGCCAAACCAAACGAACAAAGCAAACGGCAAGTTGACACACTCAAATAAGCCAACACACATAGAGCAGAAACATCAGTTGGCTACCCACTGCAACCAACCGGATAATTCTTCGATTGTAGATATCCAGGAACAAGCTTGCGATAACAAAGGCGAAGACATTCAGCTAGTAGCCGCCCCCGACCGCTACGCCGCCGCCAACACCGCTGCCGCCTACGTCCTGCAATGGATGCATGACCATAATTACCGCTTCCGCGACATAGCCATCCTCTGCGGCGACCGCACCCACTACGAAAAAATCCTACAAACCACCTTCGACCGCTTAAACATTCCCCTGTTTGTAGATACCGAAATCGATATACTTTCCCACCCACTAACCGAGCTAATCCGCGCTTCGCTGGACATAATCGTACGCAATTACAGCTTTGAGAGCGTATTCCGCTTCCTAAAAACACGTATGACTACCCTACCCTTGCAAACCATAGACATATTAGAAAATTACGCCCTCGAGCACGGTATTTCATCCTACCGCTGGCGGTACACTTTTAAAGACCCCATAGCAGAAGACGCACGGCAGCAGCTTCTTGCGCTTTTCCCCAAAACCCGCGCAGCAACCAAGGCCACAGTGCAAGACCACTGCCATCGCATTTTCGACATGTTGTACGCACTAAACGTCCCAGCAACCCTTCAAATATGGTACGAATCCCACATGCAAAAGGGCGACCACGCCACCGCAAGGCTTCACAAGCAAATATGGCCAAAAATATGCGAAATTTTCGACAAGCTGGTAGAAATGCTGGGCGACGAGGAAGTTATGGTCAAAACTTTTGCCGCAACCCTGGACGCGGGCTTTAATCAATCAAGCCTTGGGCGTGTGCCGCCCACTATAGACCAAGTTGTACTCGGTGATATAGGCCGCTCGCGCTATCCGGAAATTAAAGCAATGCTGGTACTGGGCGCGAACGAAAATGTATTACCGGGTGTCCCATCACAAGCGGGACTGTTTACCGACCGCGAACGCCAGCTTTTGGGCAACCAAGGCCTAGAAATAGCCGCAGAAAACATGCACCGATTAACAGAAAGTTACTACAGCCTGTACTGCGCTCTTTCCCAGCCAAGCGAGAAACTGGTTCTCATATATTCCGACGCGGAGCCGGGAGGCCGTCCCCTGCGCCCGTCTCCCATAGTTGCGCGTATACGCGAAATTTTCCCCGGAATCCAAACTAAGCAGGCACCAAAAATTTCCGAATACGGCACACCTATATCCTCTCAAAAAACAAGCGACCGCCTCTCCCAAGAATCCACAGCCCGCCTGTACGGTAACGAAATAATAACCGCCGCGTCTAGGCTGGAGTCTTTTGCGCGTTGTCCGTTTGCCTATTTTGTCACATATATACTAAAAGCAAAACCCCGCAAAAAATTTGAAGTGCTATCGGCAGATATAGGCAGTTTGTTCCATGACGTACTTGCACAATTTTCTAAACGCGTATGGGAATGCGGTAACACAACCAACCTAACCCGCACGGATATAACCCGCCATGTAGACGAAATTATCTCCAGCCTGCCACTTTCAAGCATTTACAGCGACAACGCCCGTAACCGCCATATCCTAAACAAAGTGCGCCGCACATCCGCCGCATCCATTTGGGCTTTATGCGAACACCTAAAACAAAGCGAGTTTGTGCCCATTTTAACGGAGCAAGAAATCCGTACCCCGCAGGGCATTATCCTCCCAAGCGGGAAAACCCTAACCTTAACAGGCTACGTAGACAGAGTAGACAATCTAAAAACCGATAACGGCGAATATATAAAAATAATCGACTACAAATCCGGCAACACAAAGTTTAACATAGAAGAAGCCCGCCAAGGCATTCAACTACAGTTGATGATATACATGAACGTACTAACCGCAACGCGAAACGCAAAGCCGGGCGGCATGTTCTACTTCCCCGTAAGCGACCCGTTGCTTAACTCCGATATTAAGCTTGACGATACGCTCCGCGAAGCAGGCTTGCTAAAGCAATTTAAAATGTCGGGCATAGCCCTTGCGGAAGAACAAACCCTAAAAGCTTTAGACAAAAACCTAATTCCAGGCTCCGGTTCAAACATAATCCCCGTAGCTATAAACAAAGACGGCAGGTTAAAAAAGACCACCCACCCCACGGCCTTAAGCTTAAACAACTTCCTAGAACTGGGAAAAGAAGTGGATGAAAAAATAAGGGAGCTCGGCGACCGCATGACAAATGGCGATATTTCCGCCACGCCATGTGCTAAAGGACAAAAGAGCCCTTGTCGATTCTGTAGCTATGGTGCCATGTGTGGGACAATATAGCAATTTAGTCATAAAAAGCATGTGTCTAGAACAAAGCGCGCTTGCGCGCGCGTTTCGTACAGAGCAATTTCCTAGCAGATAAAAAACACCCAAACCGCAACTATGCGGATTGGGCGTTTTTTATAAATTTGCGATACGCCATTGCAATACCAACCGATACCGCAATACCTGCTCCCGCCACGCTGTATTTCACAATACGCTTGCGGCGGGCTCGTTTTAGAGTGGCAACATCGGCGGTTTCCGCTTCGTAAAGAAAGTAGTCGTCTATGTCGCCTATAGAAATTAGGAGATTTTCGGCTTTGTTCATATCAAAACACCTTCCTTTTCTAAATGAGTTTTCAGTTTTTTTCTGGTACGAAAGAGTAAGGACTTTGCTTTACTATCGCTCATGTTAAAGCGAGCGCATATGCTGGCAATGCTTTCTCCATGGAAGTAGCGCAGTACAAATGCCACCCGTGCGGTTTGATCCAATGTGCCCAAAAATTCGTTTATAGCCTCGGTTACAAGACGAGAGTTGTACTCTGCCTCAGGAGTGCCGCCTGCGGGAGATGGGATGCAGTCTTCAAGTTCGCCAAGCATAAGTGTAGCCTCGCCGCCGCCGCGCCGTTCGGTGGTTTTTGACTGCCATTTGTTTATGGCCAAGTTCCGCGAAATTTTAGCAAGAAACGCACCAAACATGGCAGGGCGGCCAGGAGGAATAGCACGCCATGCCCGCAGTAAGGTGTCGTTTACGCATTCTTCCGCGTCTTGATGGTTGTACAAAATATTCATAGCAGAACGCATAAGGCGGTTACCATATTTACGCTTTGTATGCTCCAGTGCCTCTTCACGCCGTTCGAAGAACAGATCGAGGATTTTGTTATCGTCCAAGTTTGGGCCCTCCTTGGATATTATAGTAACATTAGCTTCAAAACAGTCCGAAAGCGAGACCGCAATCCGCGGCATTAGGCGCAGTGAGCGTAGCGAACGCTTCCCGCGACGCATTAGGCACAGTGAGCGTAGCGAACGCTTCCCGCGACGCATTAGGCACAGTGAGCGTAG
>Ga0136643_10016932_pt1 | contig 10968 bp, 4 predicted proteins | sample TergutLab28metaG_FD_96883 | JGI IMG/M metagenome (GOLD analysis project Ga0136643, IMG submission 96883) | Labiotermes labralis P1 segment gut microbial communities from Petit-Saut dam, French Guiana - Lab288 P1 (version 3) (version 3) | ecosystem: Host-associated > Arthropoda: Insects >... | reverse complement strand
TCTCTAAGATACATTATGATGTTAACGTGTCTGCAGTCTGCCTCTCTAAGATACATTATGATGTTAACGTGTCTGCAGTCTGCCTCTCTAAGATACATTATGATGTTATGTTGTCTGCAGTCAGCCTCTCTAAGATACATTATGATGTTAACTTGTCTGCAGTCTGCCTCTCTAAGATACATTATGATGTTATCTTGTCTGCAGTCTGCCTCTCTAAGATACATTATGATGTTAACTTGTCTGCAGTCTGCCTCTCTGAGATACATTATGATGTTACCACGTCAGTCAGCCTCTCTAAGATACATTATGATGTTAACTTGTCTGCAGTCTGCCTCTCTGAGATACATTATGATGTTACCACGTCAGCCAGCCTCTCTAAGATACATTATGATGTTACCTTATCTGCAGTCTACCTGTCTAAGGTAGACGTTATCTTGTCTGTCACTCTCTAAAGTCTGGTATCATGTAGCTGTTAGAAGAAACTATAGGTTTTGTAGTACCTAAGATTTTCACTATACTTCCTACAATTTTATCACTGTTCTTAATACACATATCGTTCCCAATGCAGTGGCACTAGCAAAAAAAAAAAAACAACAGAAAACGTTAGATGAATTGCAGTAAAATGTATAAAGAGAATTCTGGAATGAGGTTTTCCTGCAATTTATATTTCACGGTAAGTGTTTGTGTCTAGTTTAAACAACAAACACGTTAATAGAAAGCAATCTGCAGAAATTTGAAAGTAAAGCACGTTGGATTATCTGCATAAGGAGACTTGACTTTCAGGCGTAAAATTTCAAATTATAATATAATTAGAAACAAACACGAAGAACTTTAAGGCAAGGACTATGCCAGACTGCGTAAAACGGAAGTACTAAGGGAAATCTTGTAACTACATAAGTTTTAAGCTTTATTGCATAAAAGAAATTGTCACCATTTTATGGCCATTTTTAAAACAGCCTCCAATTTTGAGCAATGCCTGCGTCATGGTGTTATAAGGAATATGTTTTGGGGATCACTTGGCCGAACTGTAAATGCCAAGCAGTTCTCTGTCAGCGTTTTCTTTTGTTATAATTCGAAGTGACGTGTTAGTCTTTGATGCGCAATAAGTAAAAGCCTAACAAGGTAAAGCTAAACATCACCCTGTGACCTGCCATGAAGGCACAGAGTGACAGCACAGGTAGAGCACTACTTTCTGTAAACTCGGCGCTGGATGGCGATGGGTGGTTAAAGCTACGCTGCGGCCACTTTACCGCCGAGAATGAGCCGGTACCCCCTGTACAGGAAGCTGGAAAATCTCGAGATTCGACCCCTGAAACGTCCAACACTGTACAAGAGTTACATGGTAGCGTTTTTACGATTGATGCTAATCAGTTTTTTCAGTGGCTTTTGTAGAAATTAGTAAAATCCTTGAACTTCACCTTCATTCCTTGTGTAAATTAAATTGCATTATTATCTATTGTTTAATTTGCCCTTAATACCGTTGGCAAGGAGCTTTAAAACTTGTTTAATAAATTCTATTTCTTCAGTTAATTTTTGAACCACATTTTCTTCAGCGTTGTTGACAATGAACAGCAAATGTAGCCAAACCGCGCGCGTGAGTCGGAGAACATTCGGAATACAGTGTTTTAAAACAAAAGCACAAAAAGCATATTTCATTGTGTAGGGTGGCCCAATTTTTCCATAAAGTCTCCCTTATAATCAGCGCATTTAACTGCAACGGGCCAAAAGTGTCCGTACGCATAATAAGCAATATAGCCAACACAACAAAATTAAGAAAAGTCTTTCGAGGAAATTTCTGATTCATCCAAATTCAAGTAATGTGCGCTATGGCAGCGATATTTGGACTGCAAATATAATGGGAGCCATAATACTATACGCGATACAAATGAGAAGTTTAAGACCGCTACTAATCTGTACAGCACTAGACAGCCGAAGAAACTCTGGCTTCAGCAATACATTAAAACAGGAAAGTGTATTGGGAGATCTAAAATTGCATCATAATAGCGTGAGATATTCCCTGAAAGAAACAGACATCGTCTGCGGAAGGTAGCAACCTCAGGGAAGACGGAATGTGGGCCGACCTAGACAAGGACGGAAACGGCAAGAATGTCTTGAGTTTTAATGAAACATGGTTTTACACCTAAACGTGTATTGTGTTCATAATGATGACAGGTACAAAGCTGGTGTTTATAAACTACTTTCAAACAGAAGTTGATATTGAGATTAAAAAGCTTCATTGCAAATACCTACAAATTTATTTGAAATGAGCGTTCCCATATATCGCATCAAGGCGGAGTAAGGTGCAAATGTTGAGTCCAACCGTACAATACAAATCAGAAAAATTTCTGTGGAACGAGGCCTTATAAATTATTAAGAATACACAAAAACCCAAGACGTCTGGCAAAGCACCTCAAAAGAATTTGGCGTCTCTGCAAAAAAATGTAGGAAGGAAAAATGCCAAGTATTCTTTCTAACTCTCTTCAGGACAACAAGAAAATGGCTTTGAGCAGGACGCAACTTCTGTCGCATATTAAAAACCTTTGGCGTGTATACTATCTCTACGTGAAAATATAGGGAAATTTGTCCTGAGAAACACTGAATAAGAAAATTTGTTAAAATGGTTTGCCCCTGGTTTGGAGGTGGTTTAAAAATAAATGAATGTATAGTAATTATCCTTAATAATTCAGTGTAATTCAGTTGTTAGTTACTTATGCTTTGACAAAACGGGTCATTTTAGAGTTAAAAATGAGCGTTAATATACGTATATCTTATATTACAATAACAATAATAATAAGACGTACTTAAACTACGCATTTTCACTTTCTCAATTTCAATACTTGGGACTGAGGCAGACTTCAGAGTTTTGGTGTGATATTAAGCTGGTAATTCAGTATGAGTTCTTATTAGTTGCTTATTTTAATCCATCGCGTATTTATATTAAGTGTTTATGATATTTTTCAATACCGTTCACTAGCTTTTCACTAAATATTCAAGTTCCCCAAACACTGCCCTTTGTTCTTAATTTCCATTAAATCGTATGTCGAAAAATTAATGTTTCTGTCGTCTCTCTCTTTTTTTTTTACATTTATTTCAAGTAGAACTTGAGGGTTTGGCTGGATCTTTATAAATCTATAAAGTTTACTCCCTCGTCTCTGACAGAATTTATAATATTGGATTTAAACAACCAAATTTTCAAATATTGATTTCACAGAATACATTCATACCCAACATCACAGTGCAACTCAATTGAACTACTAGTTTCGGGTTAATATAGGCCATCATTAGACCTGTTCATTTTTAGGAACCACACTTTAGTCAAATATTAACTGCAAGTAGGAGTTAGATCTTATCCTTTACGCGTTCATACACCTCAGTAGGAAGCTAGATACGACGGGGTACACGCACCGGCTACAATTTTTCCGACTGTTTTGCTAACACTGACCTTCACTCCATACGAAGAAATTAAGTGAATTTAATCCCGACGCATGACTATGTAAGTACACATTTATCGTATTATTTGGCCACAGTATTTAAGAGCTTGCATAAAAAATTTTAAAACATAATTAAGTAGTTTTCTTGTATATTTACACACACCATTGCTGCTCAAATACTGCCTATACAAAGAAGATTCAAAGAATCAATAAATGGTTTTCGGAGCACATAAACATAACTAAGCAAAAAGCTTCATAGGAAACATTTCACGCCAGTTTGATGTTTTCCGCTTACCTTAAAGAACACGATGAATGTTGAGTACCACAAGTACAGTGGGAAACATTTCGCAACCCTTGGTTGATTCACGCCCTTCAAGATAACACGACCAGCATGTCTCGTACTTGATTTTACTGCATACCTGTGGTTTTGTAAATAGACTTTTATATATTTTATAAATATACACCTAAAATTTTCGTTGTACTTCTTCTATACATCCTTCGCACTTTTCAATTATTTTACCAATTTTACGACGTGTATTTAGAAGGCCAGCTTTTGGAACTCAATATGTGGACAGGTACGTCCAATAGAACTTCAAATTTAATAAATAATTTAAAACCAAACGCGAATGTGCTTTTTGATTTCATAACCAGGAATAACCAAATAACAATTAGGACATCGGTCGTTGAACTTTTAATTACTCATTTTTCAATTAAAGCGTCACGAACGAAGATAATTAGAGGGCAATGACGATTAATAGCCCACGGTATAGCAAAATTCCCTGCGGTTGCAAATGAATACATCTTCTGGAAGGAACTTCAAATAATATAGTATTAACTAATAATAAGGCACAAAGAGTGGGGTATTTTGTGCAATTAAATATAATTATACAAATCGTGTCTCACAAAGTTCAGGGAAAAAATTAGACAAGGAAAACAAATTATATATGCTGGCAGTAACTTGAGTCATGAAACTGTCGTCAACAGGAAGGACAGTAAGAGTGCCCTGTACCGCATGCATGGCTAATAAAGTATAAGTTATATTTCTTGTTTAGAAGATTAAAATATTTGAGACTGTAACATAGTAAATAATATGTTAACGACAAAAACCGGGATAATTTTCATCGGAAATTGCTGTATACAATTTTCCATCCACACTGACACCAGAACGCTTCAGACTATTATTAGGGAGTAGCCTGTATCCAACACCTTCTATCGAAAATGAAATCTTCCTTTTTCTCCTCAGTCTCTACAGATAAATTCCCGGATAATACGTCAATTATGACACCTCTGCGCCTCTACAATTGCTTTCCGGCTTCTCACCTATCATTCTATCATTTTAAGATACGTGTATGTAGTCGCACTCACAGACAGCTTTGCTGAACACCCAACCTTCCAAAAACAAAGAAACAATGAGAAATATAATTACGTTAATTGCACTCATTCTTGTTTACGGGACAGGCATGTTGTCTCTAGTGTTGAGAGAAGCATATACTGAATATACATTAATTCTGAGGATATGTGAGATACGATGTATTTCAAGGGAATAAAAGTATTTTATATAAGCCTAGTTGGGCTATTCCTCTCTTTGTTCATAGGAACTGTGACTAAAATATTCTATCACGTCATTAAACGGAGACCAGTGGAGGACCTTTATCGTCATAGCAAGTCAAAACGTAGTTAATTAACCCATTGTAACACTTAAGAACCTTCACTTGTCATGAAAGAAAAAATTGTAGGAACTTCTAAAGAGGTTTTTTTTTCTTTATTTTGTCGTAACAGCCCCACAGTGGACCATGACCTCCTCATTTACGAGATTTCTAGATCACAGACAACGATGCACCACAGTCGATAGGACTTCTCTGGACGACTGATCAGCCAGTCGCATAGACCTCTACCTGACAACACACACAACACTCATAACAGACGGACACCCATGACCCCGGTGGGATTCGAACCCACAATCACAGCAGTCGAACGGTCGCAGACCCACGCCTTAGACCGCGCGGCCACTGGGACTGGCTAAAGATGTCACTAAAGGTAAACATGCTATTTCCATATGCACGACACTACTAGACTATGCCCTGCATAACAGGGAAACGTTCACGAGGCAAGTCTGATATTGCATTTCATAAATAAATAAATAAATAACGAACTGGCTAAATAGCTATCCAGCTAGCTAACTAACGACTCATTAACAAAACTCGGGAACAGTTAAAATCACTTAGGTAGGAAATAAATCCTCCCCCCCCCCCTGTTGTATAATATTCTTAGATTTATTACTCTGTCCCATCGGCCCACTAATTCCGAGGCCCTGTGCAGCATTCTGTTTTTACTTTAATGCCGTTTCTAATATGATAATGGGTTTATAAATATTAAGTAGCTAAATGTTTTGAAACAGGCTGCCAAAGTATATTGCACCGCAGTAGCTCGGTATTCGTCACGACAGCTTGAAGAAAATATATCAGAATAGGAAGATGGAAATCCGAACCAGGTACTTACAAAATCGCTCCCTAACATAAGCCTGTACTTTATAAGTTACTTTTATCTCATCTTATTACTGAGATGCGCTAAGTATGAAGTTAAAGTTTTTTTTCTAATGAGTGCCCTAGAAAATTCTAGGTCAAAATAACTGCACTCGAACATGAGTTTATGCATCCTGTGTGTAATGCTGTTGACTGACAGACAGCCACTGCACGCGTTCAGTGCTACTCGCAGTACCATAGACTCTCTATATGTGTTATTATTCGTTGCGAGGAAAATTTAATTGCAACACTGATCATTGTGAACATGTCCGATTTGCAACAGGCAGCTTTTGCCCACTTTAACAGTTGCAATCGGAGAAGCGAATTTTCGAGGTCTGTGACATAACGAAAGGGACATTGCCTGGCATGAACAGAGATTCTTGTGCTGTGTCGTAACAGTTATGGCAGTTGGCTTTCTATTGTCAATATGCTTCAAGCGAAACTAATGAAGTACGACCCTGTTTGTCCGTACTCCTGAGGCGCCTCATGGCATCAACTTAGGCTAACCGTACAAATTCCAGTGGTTGTTATATGTACCACCTGCTGTCTGTACTTTGTGCGCACAGTTTATTTATTTGTTCCGCATGATTCCAAAACTGACAATAAAGATCTCCGTATACAGTACTCAATTAATGGAATTTCAGTGGAAGAACACTGTGTCTATTTGCGAGGTGCGAAGTGAAACTACAAATACAAATAGAGTAGGGTCTCTTTTTGCGACGATTCGTTTTACGACGATTCACTTTTACGATCCTTGTCGAGTCGGACCGAGCGCACCCGAATTGTGGTGCATCACTGTCGCAACTCAAGCGTCCTTTCTCTACTTAGTGCTCTTCTACCTCTCTTCCGGTGTGCATGTGTTTCTTCTTTTTCTATTTTAGTGCAGTTCTTTTAAGTTGATTGTGATTTTTCCACCCATGACGTCCATCAAAAAGACAGAAAAGAAAAAAATCAAAACATTTGATGTTACATTCCTTCTTGTTGTCTTCTGAACCACGGCCTGGACCTTCTTCAACAAAATAGTGATTTGGCTGATATATTTTTTTTAATTATCTGTTTAATTTTCTATATACCTAATTCATCAAATTAAAATTGTATGTCACAATGTATAGAAATTTTGTAAATTATAAAATTATTTCACTAATATTTTTTGGCTCATGAACCTATCTCAATTTAAACCATTTAAATAGAACTCGTTTTACGACGATTCGACTTACAATCAAACATTCGAGAACGTAACCCCGTCGTGAAACGAGATCCTACTGTAGTAGATTAATTATTATTTTGTTGTGGTAAATAAAGAGCGTGGTACTGTTAACAGACAGGCTATTGCCGGGTCCTCATCACAAGAAGCCTATCAGTAACAAACGACAGGAAGTTCCACTGTCCAGCAGTTTTCACATAGCAAATTACTCACCGAATTGTTGTGGCGTTTTTTTTTTAGAGAGAGTTAACCTTAAATTTCACCATCGACATTAATTTTATCTGTACTTGCACAGTACATCCTTCAATTTACGTGGACTCGCATTAATCCATCTTACTTTTTGCAAGATTCTTTGCCGTGCAAAAGGTTGGTCAAAACATAAAACACAGATTCGCTCAACCCCAAACCATTTATTTGGGATATTCTCGTGTGGGGATCGTTCGTCAAAATCCTACAAAAACACGTTACGTTTCTTGGCTGTGTGCAATCTTGCAAAGCGATCAAGTTTGAACGCCAAGTTTGTATCTGCAAACAAATGGAAGACAACGGGATTGTGAATGTGCGTGTACTGAAATTGGATTTAAATTCCTTCCATTCTCTGCAGATTACAATCATTTCTTCGACATAGTTCTAAATTATTTGCAAAACCTAATTCCATCTTTTGCACACGTCGCAAAAAAGTGAAACTTATGTAAATAAATGTCTATTTGTATGTACCCCAATAATCATTTACGAACCGCATGGTTGATGACAAATGATGAATTTAAAAGAATCGAAGGGAAGAATCTGTAGTTATGTGAGGCAGTTCCTACCATCGGTGTGGTGTAAGTGGCAAAATGGAGAACCGGAGTAGCGGTACCTAGTGTCAAAAACGATAATCGAAACGTAGATGTCAGTAACATGAGAGATTTGCTGACCGCTCAATCAAGAAATTATTATTAAAATTATGTTTCAATAATAATAGTAATAATAATATTCTTATTAAAGTAAATAAATGAAATAAATAGAAATAGATGGATGTAATAAAATATGACTTTCAAATAGCCTGGTAGTAATTCTACGACACTCGCCACATTAGAAAGACAAGTCATAAACACAAGTATCCCTGAAGTGACTCTGTAACACCAAAAACACGCGACTAGTTTAGTTGAGACTGAAACCGGATATTATGCTTAGAAACGATAGATTATTTATCTAATCTTTCATTGTATCGCTGACTGACCGTATGACTAATTTACACGTTATCCGTCTTTCTTGATGATAAAACATACTCGTTAAGAGAAATGTGCCCCTTAATTTTAGGCACAATTGTACTCACCAAAATGTGGATCGCCGAAACACGAATCGCCCAAATATCGCATCACTGCCCAGTCATCTACATGAAGTTTCGACTTGCCAAATTCGCAAAATGAATGCTAAGATGACGTGTGATATTTATCCTTTGGACTTCAAAAGCACACTATCCGCGCACTGAAAAATTCACGTGCTACTGAAGTTTCTCATGAGTCGAAACTCTGCCAGGAGTATGTCATAAGGACTTGTACAGGACGTGTTTGTAATTGTCCTCTCTTGATTAGTTACCATGTGAGGTAGAAAAAATTACCATGTTCTGTGACGCAGCAAGTCTTCCGGCTGTGATTATTGAAGTCAAGCCACAGGGAAGAAGGACGTGTCCTAATACGGATATACAATTTTACTGCCTATGTAGAAACAACGTATATTAACAGAATTGTGCGGGGTTACAGTCTTCTTTCTTAATCTGACCTCTTTCTGCCTAATCAATGTAGGTGCAGTGGGTTATTGTTGCACCTGATCACACTCAACCACACTCAATCACACACACACACACACACACACACGCAGCACATTGGGTAGAACTCCTCTGGACGAAAAATCGGCCCGTCGCAGAAAGCTCTACCTGACATCACGCAACAATCACAAGACAGAGACATCCATGCCAACTGCGAGATTCGAACCCGCAATCACAGAAAGCGAGTGGCCGCAGAACCACGTCTTACAAGTAGTGGAAATGTCAGTCTGTCGCTCTGCCCATCCACAGCTTTCGTCTCGTAACTACTGAAAAAACTTCGAAAGAACATGATACTGGAGGTTGAGACTATTGTCTGGAGTAGGGGGAGGGGGGATTAATTTCTGCGCATAATATTTCAACACTTCTCCTAATTTAAGTAAAACTCAAACCGATCTTTTATAATTCCTCTCAAACACACGAATCACAAATAAATTACTGAAACATGTAATAAATCACAGAACTCTTCAAGATTTGAATATTTGCTTAAATAGTTTTCGGTAATGTGCCTGCTGCCATTTATCGGAATAGCACACCGTATACAACGTTGTCGATGTAGTAGTTGTTACTGAATAGCTCTAAAATAGTAGTTTTATATTATTAATAAAATAATGCTCGGGTCAAGCCGTGAGGTGTGAAGCATCACAATAATGCATTGTAGAAAGTTTGCAAAGCAATGGATTAAAAATTTCCATTTCTCTTTAATAACAAGACAGTATACAGTGCATAGCAACAGTTATAAATGAGAATATCAACGAAGGATGTAACACATAAAGACTAAAGGAGTAATATCGTAGCCCATACATCGTGTTCCTTCGAGTGTAGAATTACAAATGTGATTCATTCCCCATCAGTAGGCTGGACGATCCATGTTGGCAAAGTCCCAATTTTCTAAGAGGAGGATCACTCACATACTTTCGTGACTATCCACACATTGAATCCCCATTACTCCACCTACGATGTTTCATTGGTATTAACACAACAGTCTCTTCATGCAGTTGCGGTAACGAAGCTCTGATTCAACTCCCTGCAGCTAGACATTGCCTACTAGCCAAGGTGAAGAAACTCCGAATCTTTCTTCGGTTGTCATTAGCACGAAAGAACCGTCGTTTACATAAGCTTCTTAAGGACGTTTTGAAGCACTTTAGCATCCCCAAAGCTAGAGGCTCTTATTTTAAAATCACCGTGCTTTGAATTTTTGTCATATTTTCGTAGCAAAACAATAAGATTGGAGGCCACATTAAATAAAAAATTAATTTTATTCCTTATCCACAGACAGCGAAATTTGTTATTTCAGAAAAATGTAAACTATGAAATTCTTCATCTTTTCATAACTAGAGACAGAGGCCAAAAAAGGAAAATCTGATTCTTTTTCTGTTCCGACATAAAGTTATTCTCGTTTTATTCCACAATACAAATAAATTTTAATATTCCAGATTTTCGCAGCTTGAAATATTGAATGCAACGTCCCTGTTGTGTATTAAATCGCAATATACAAAGTGAGTGTGAAGCAGTCTAAAGACAACTACATTTGGTGTCTATAGCTAGCAACTACATGTTTTGGCCATCATCCGGTTGTACATACTAAGGAAGACAAACTAATTCAGTATGCAAATTCAATCAGCTTGATGTCGAGATCTCGATCACCTTAACATTCATTAATCTTACAGATTTTGGTTTAAGGATAGTCATAATACTATTAGTATCTTTTGGAGGCATGAAGTTCAGAGTCAGGCGAGCTAGTTGACTTTCAGTAGACTGGTGCGTTGTGTGTTGGTCGGCTTCTTGACAGGCATAATCTAGTGGCAGGTGGGTGTCAAAAAATAAGTGTGATGACTATAACCATATTAACCTTTTGGCGCCGGAATTATTTTTTTTATGTTAGCACACCCTGTATATAAAATGTGAATAATACAGGAACCAAATACGTTAGAATTATGAAACAAACTGCATTTTGAAGAGAAAAAAACGGAGAGTATATACCATGTTTAAAATATTCAGTAC
>Ga0136643_10016931_pt1 | contig 10969 bp, 9 predicted proteins | sample TergutLab28metaG_FD_96883 | JGI IMG/M metagenome (GOLD analysis project Ga0136643, IMG submission 96883) | Labiotermes labralis P1 segment gut microbial communities from Petit-Saut dam, French Guiana - Lab288 P1 (version 3) (version 3) | ecosystem: Host-associated > Arthropoda: Insects >... | reverse complement strand
TAGTAGTATATGGTGGAGTACAAGTTACAAATCTTATTACAATTTTTGTACAATTTTAGTAGTATATGGTGGAGTACAAGTTACAAATCTTATTACAATTTTCTCCAAACTTTGGGGGTTTCCTTTCTCTTGGGCCGAAATATTCTCCACAGCTCCTTGTTCTTCAATGTTGTCTTCTCTTACGTCGAAAAACCAGGTTTTGGGTTTATAAATAAATATTTATTTATTTATTTACAGTTTTTGCGTATTCCAGTTTTTACACTTTAGATGTGAGTGTTTATGAATTGTGTTTAAAACTCTTTATCAGGTGTCTGTCATAAATGTCGCCTATCATGAAGAACAATTTTGAAAAAAATAATGTTTTGAGACCATTAGACTGTAGGTTGTGCAATACCATATTGATTGTCTTCTTGTAAATTTTTTTTGGTTCTTTTTGTTTTATTTATTAATCAGCTCTCTCGTTACTTATTCTTTTCTTTGTTTAACAGTTTCCTTCAGTTTGATGTGCCACACTTTAAGGTGCCTCTTCCTTCTTTACATACTGTTCTTATGAGAAGAATAAATTGAGATACTGACAGCAACAGAGCCCCGAGGCTGGCGATGCCGGTAACGACGAAACTAGAACAAACATGATACAGCTGCAAGATAATGGTGTTAAAAATATAGTCCAATCAACAGTTTACAGATTTTTAATTGAATTTAGTTAATTAACCATTGTGGTGAATTAAGAAAAAAGATTCTGCATACAAACAAATAGCACACGGCATTAAATGTTCTGCAGCTTCACAGCGCAATGTTCCAACGCGCAGAGCGCCTTACATTTCTGAACAACGCTATACAGTTATGTAGGAGATGTTGCCGTTCCAGCACGGCGATCGAGTGTAGCTAAAAATCTTTGAGAAAATTTCCAGTATAATATACACTTTAGAACTGGAATAAGCAAATATTGTATCACTGCTAAGTCAACCCCATATGGTCGAATGGTTACTTTATTTTCAACAAGTTTACCTTTAAATATTCTGCGTTCTACTGAACACAGTTTATTGAGGCCTGTGTGTCGTGTATAATTCTCAAAACAAATATAAAATATTTTCCTTTACAGAATTAACTGACTGGCTTTTGTAACAGAGACGGAATATATTTACTGTGCGGTACGAAATGAATATTTAACTACCAGTTAGGTTAATATGCACCTTTAAATTTTAGATTGGGTTTTCCGCTATGTGTAAGCGCCGTATCGTGAGACTATGTGCTGCGCGAACTTGAAAACAAAACTTTTAGGTCCATAATGTGAAGTACTTTTCGAAAAACACGCAGTCACTCATCTGGTTAAGGATATTATTTTTATGTAATCAGATACGTCTTTAGTGTGTTCATACAAACCTGCCACTGGAGTGTATCCTGGGCCAGTTGAATGTACCGTACATTTTGATATTCTGTTTATTTAAGATATGTTGTATATTCTTTTCCTGTCTACCCGAAGGTACCGAGAATGTTGGGTCAGTTATAACTCTTTTGAATTTTATTCCTATTTTATTTTATCGAATCCTGGTTATGACGCAATTTGTCGTGACGGTTTCTTCGTTGACCTCAATCTTTTCAGGCCAATGTTAGAACGTTGCTTAAAATTAGCATCCTCCATAATACTTCGGAATTCATTATGCACATTCGACACTATGGAATCTGAGCTCATAACAGCATAGTTAAATGAATCGTAAGGAAGTAAATAAATACATATGTAAATAAACAAGCAAATGGGTCTTTTCCCTAGGCCGTGTCTTTCAGTTTATCTGACAAGAATATCTACTCATTGCATAATGTAGCTTTCAACACATATCATTTTTATCAGAGTATATGGAATCAGCAAGCAGACTTACCTACCAGAGACATTCCTATTATTCAGTAAATGGTCCTTGAACACAAGCAGCACAATTAATCGTAGTGCATAAACTGAGAGATTTTTTTTCGTCATTTAAACTAAAAATAGGGGAATGTTTAGTTTTAGGTGAATCCTGAAATGCGTACGTTCTTAGTCATAACATATGTCATGCGTTTTCTACTTAGCTTAGACAAATCAACTTAAATATTACAAATGCATTCTCAAATATGCCGTTCGGAAAAAAATTAAATTGCTGTGGGAATTCATTTGTGTCGAAATTCGTACAGTACAACTAACGTGCCAGAAGAAAACTTCGAATCCTTCTTCAGAAAGTAAGTCATGGAATATAGCGTCGGATGGTATATACATATACACAAGAATCTGTAAATATTTGTGGTTAATATCAGAAACATCAAATTAGATGTAGCCTTTATTTGTAATCAGTGACCTCAATATAACCACACCGAAGTTACATGTATGTTTATATTGTTTTGTCCATTAACAAATCAGAATACTGTTTGCAATTCGTGGAAAACACATGAATATAAAGATAAGCAGAAAGGATAATGGGATATAGTTCAAAATAAGCGTTGTTCCATAATTATATAACGTAGATGGTGGGCACAAACAATTGATACTAACGATGCGTAGAGAACGAGAACACTGAAAGTGTAAAAGTGTATTAACGAGCATTTACTAACAGATACGTTTGGTTTCAAACTTAACGCTATTTCAAAGTACAGGTCTCACTGGTTAGTGTAACAAACGTAAACGCCAGGAAAGTGATCTAATAGATCGCAATATATTGTACCGATAACACATGTACATGGTTTATTATTTGTACTGGATAGTTCTTCATTGACTGATCGTGAAGTATGCTGTTTTTTTTTAATGCAGAATGGCGAAAAGTTGCTTGACGCTCGATGTTTGACGAGCAGTCCGTGTAATGTGACTTTTGCGCCACTCTGTATAACTACCCTCCCCCACAATATTGTTCCGAATATTTTATCTGTAAGGGTATAACATATTCGTCCAAAACGCTCATCTTTTTTTAACATTTCGGCACTGGTGTGTGTGCTTGGCACGAATACGTGCAAACGACGAGCCCTATAAATAAACTTAATTTCTTTTTAAATTTCCATACGACCTTAGAATTAAAATAATGTTAACTTCAAATTGTTTCTGTTTCACTAGGACAGTCACTTATAATTGTGTAAGCACAAACTGAACTTCATTTATTTATACTCTTCTGTCATTATACAGAATGCAATTCGTGGTCTATAAAGTTCTTTTCCAATTTTAACATCCATAGGTCCGTGCATCACTAATATATTCGCAGAGTACAACCAACAAGATGCAACGTTTCACAATTTGTTTATTTCAACAAGACGCTCTACATGTTTCAGACGGGGTTTCCGTCCATCATCAGGAGCACAAAACTGCTGTCCATCCCGGCCAGGCTAGCAGCAGGCAGCAATATCGGTCTGACAATTACCTGACGCTGTTATGTGCAGTTTTGAGCTCCTGATGATGAACGGAAAACCCGTCTGAAACATTTACAGCGTCTTACAGAAATAAACATATTGTGAAATGTTGCATCTTGTTGGTTGTACTCTGCGAATTCTTTTCCAGTGTGCAAATTAAATACCATCGATCATTCGTTCCTTAGCTACTTGTGGAAACATAATCTTTTGCTAAGGAGGACATGGGCCTAAGAGAACATTGTGACGCAGCGGGAAATATCAGTGAGCTCTCAGCACTGTGCTACACCTTGGCATTTAGGATAAATGTCAGCAGCACATTAGCTAGCAGAATTTGTTGTGCATTTGTTCTCAGTCCTGACACTTGTACCTTACATAAGATTTTTGTCAGACCTGAGGTTGTCAAAGAGGTGACAAAATTACTGTCCTTTTGGATGGTACACAATGTGGTGCCGCGGACATGTCAACGCTTCAGACAAACCTGCTGATCCTATCAAAAGACTATGTGAATAGTCATAGTATTCGTCTGTTATGATTATGAGAGCAGTAGAACTTTCTGAAACCTCGTTACCAATGTGCCGGACAATACGGCATCACATTAGAAAATACGGAAATCTTCAAGAACAGCTCTGCGTTAATGCACTCCGTTCTACAACCAGATTTAAATTAAACTTTCGGTAAAATCGGATAATTTTAATAATTGCCAATTAATAACAAATAAATGATATTAAGTAACTATAATTAATAATTTCACTCAGATAATTTTAATTTTTAATATTAAATTTTGAGAGAAGTATCTTCTATAAATAGTTATGTTGGCAGTACAACGTACTGTAGGCTGTACTTATGTGCTAACATAACGCAATGTAAAATGACAGTGAATGCAGTCTTTGGTAGCCTACGCGAAAATTTAATTCTTAAAGATTAATTAAATTTATTTCAAACGTGCTGGAATAAATGATGCACAATTTGGTGTGATTAAATCCAATGTTTCATTGTGTGACAATAAAATACTATTCCTAATTATATACATTATTATTCAAAGGTTGATTCCGACACTCAGAATCCCAGATTTTGAACATTTATATTAACATCTTAGGTGTGACTCGGAACCCTAGAGTCACACACAAGCCGTGATGTTGTTACACACTTACTTCCTTCCGTCATGAATGTCAGTAAGATTACTTTCTATTGAGATGTGCTCCGTTCGGTATGACAAAGAGATTCCTTTCAATGTCCCGTCCCAGAAACGCGTCTAATCCTGATGAATAAAAAACCAACTAGATGCCACAACATACAGCAAACCAAGAACGAAACGACCAATGTGGTAATCAACATCATAGTCGCGAGCTCCTGATGCTGGGAATAGTAATGCCCGAAACATGTTGAGCCTATAAGAAGTACAATAAAATAATAAGTGGCATCTAGTTGGTTTTTTATTCTTCAGTTATCACAATGATGCACGGTCCAATAAATATCAGCATCTAATCCTGTTACTTTCCACCGTGATAACCTGAAGGCTCAGCTTCAGTACGCTTTATAGACATTTATATGTACGTAAAAAAATAAATAGTGTTGTATTCTTGTGGTGATGCTGTGTATGGAGAGCATTTTGACTTTCAACGAAAAATTTCACCCAGACGTATAACATAGTGCTTTGTCCTGCTTCACTGCGTCAAGAAGTACCGTAGATAACTAACGCCAACCTCATATAGCACAGTTAGTCTTGAGGGGTTAACATCGCTCAAATACTGAACAAATTCCAAAATTTTCATAGAACCCAAAGTGTTACTACTGTACGCACAAGAGAATGTCATTGATCTTGTCCTCAGCCCTTGTAATGACGTGCTTATCATGCCATGCTCTTTAAAAAGGAAGAATTGTTGGCGCCTACCAAACTCCCCAAGCTGGAGGACCACACTTTGTCGGCTGTCCGCAACTGTTTATTCAGTATATTGACAGCTACTCTATACACCTTGGAGACCGCTCTTCCCATACACAACCTGAAGACGCGTCACGTCTTCGAGACAAACTACGTGCTTTACATCCATACCTTTGACTAATACTACTTTCGTTTATGGTTTATTTTGCTGCCTTACCGTGTAATTCCTTTTCAAGTCATCCGCAGTAAACACATTGCACAGTCAGCAAGAACCATCGACACGACATCGAAATTTTCGTCAAAGGAAAGGACGTAAACAAAAAGTGGCGCTACCAGTTGTTCAACGCGTCCTACCTTCTGCAGGAGCTGTGGCCGATTGTCCAGTAACTGATTGGTCGCGGCTGGTGCGGCTGGTGTACATGTGCTTGCTCCTCCAGGGTCACCAGGCGTGATACCTTTGATGAGACGACACGCCTCTACGCGACGTTGAAGATTCTCGAGAGCCTTGGCCTCCTCCCGACGTCTACTAGGCCGTGGTCCACTAGCACCACACCCCGGGGCAAAACTCACCACCTGCTGTTGTTGTCCAGCTCCATAAAATTCGCTGCCGTAATTGGCGCTTAAGAGTCTGCGACTAGCGGGACAGCGCATTGCCCCAGTGCGGGTGGTCGATGCCGGGTCATCGGTGTCGCGAGTATCATCTGAGAGCTCCATCCTGACACTGAGCTTTCTCACCCAGCATCCAACCCGATCAGCCCCAAACCCTCCCTTCCACTACTCCACGTCGAGGCGGCAAAGATCGATAGGCAAGGCGCCTTTGGTCAGGACATTGCGATAAACATTACGGCCATTTTATGTCTCAGCACGACCCTTCATTACATGGAAATTCGGGGAATAAAACTTGTTTACGTTTCTAAACTACTGATACTGTGACTACGAGTGGGTAAAAACCTATAGTAAAAAATAATTCATTATAAACATGTTCATTGTATTTATTCTGGAAATTCAGCTTAAAGAGAAATGTGCAAAAGTTACACTAAGCAGTTTTAGTTGTAATTCAATCTGTTCACTCTTGTTCTTTATTTCTATTAGCCATAAGAGTTTGCGCGTCTTCCTAGTTCGTTGTAACATAACTTTGATTCCAGGCACGGATAGGAAGATTTCTCTTCGCCACTATTCCCGTAAGACTTGGTGTAGCTCAGTCGGTGTAGTATCTAGACTGCAGGCTGAAAACCGAGAATTCGTAGTTCAATTCGTGTCAGGGCAAAGAGGTTTTTCTTTTCTCCGACGCATCCAGACCGACACTTGTGTCGTCCACCAGCCTCCAATTTCAGTGGTTTTTATGGGGGTTTTCTGGGGGGGTCAGGCGACGAGGGGTGAAGCTGACCTGTCACTTTCTTCTAGTGATGAGGTTAAGAATGAGTGCAGTTGTACCTCGGCTCCCACATACGCCTTCAGGACAAATTTACCTTTAATTTGCCACTACGTTCATGCTGACTGTGGCTCAGCCAAAGTTGTCTTCTTTGTTCCAAAGACACCTTCTCCGAGCGCAAAGTGGTCGGTTCGTGTACATTGACCTCTTCTCGGAGTGCATCTTTCAGTGTCCCAAAACGACAAAAGTCGAAGAGTGCTAAATCTGGAATGAGGGAGGGCGAGGGTTTGACTCATCTTCCTGTTAAGGCGAACCCTTCAGGATCGTTGTTTTATCTTCTTTAATGTCGCTCCGAATTGATCGTGGCACCTGTCCTCAAGAATGCCACTAACAAGATTCTTTGGCTGTCCCAGAAGACGCTAGCCATGACATTACACACAGCAGTCTGCACCTTGCATTTGTTCTCCCTTATCCTCCCTGCAGTGCCTAGCACCTTCCGACTTTCATCTTTTGTCTTTCTGTAGGTTGCACTCTGAGGAAGCCGTTTGGCGGACAACGACCTGCTGAAACACAATGTGCGTGTAGAGTTCCAGCGATTCAGCAAAGTTTTGTGCGACAGACACACAGCATCACACGCAAAGGTGGAAAAGTCGTGTTATTAATGAAGGAGACTTTTTTTAAAAAATTAATCTGTACCCATGATATGTGTAAATTTAATTATGACTGTAATTATAACTTTTGAGAAGAAATGGGAGGCAATATTGTCGTACTGCCTGTCGTAATAACGAAAAGCTTGTCTGGAAAGACAGGAATTTCTAAAATCATGTGTTACAACTTAAATTTTGTAAAAGTGTCCGTCCGCAAGTCGCAAGGCTTGAATTACAAGAAATATTTAATGAATGTCAGTAAGGTATAGCACCACTAAAGTATGTCGATTCACTTTATTTGGTTCTGTTTGGTTCGGCTGAAAGTCATTTTAAGATTATGACTGAACTCGATATAAGGCACACCTTTATAGTACTATCGTAAATAATTTTCATTTACTTGAACTCGTATTACTGAGGGGCCCAAAATGCAAGTGTTTAGATAGTATATATGTCTTCAGGTTTTCTCCTGTGAGAAATATATCTTAAATGAAAGTTGTAAATATAAACTGCCAGGTGCTGGCCAAATTCTAGTGAAAGTTTCTCAAGCAGGAAGTAAAATGACACGATCTACATTGTAAAACACTTTCATTGTACTTGGAAAATAATTTTCTGAGTAGTATACAAATTTAAGTAAGTATTGTAAGTACAATACAGCAACGCTAAATGTATTAACACCGCAGTGTGCACCGATTTCATGTCTCTAACAATTCGCATGCCGTCTAGTGAGGACGTCTTGTGGGCACACTAACGACACCTGGATTCCTTAAAAGGCTGGGAATTTCAAAATCGGCCGAGGGAACGTCGCCATCTCAAAAAAAGATTCTGGACTACGGGGTCGCCCTTAAGTTACGACTAGAGCAGCTACGCCCCCACTCTGCATACTACAGATCTTGCTGCTGACTTGGCCTCGCGTGCCAGTGGGGCAGCGAACCAGATACACAGCTGCCACTGCTTTAAAGAACAGTACGTGCAGATGGCGACCCTTTGTGTCGCACACAATCCTACACACCCTATTCTGTTCTGAGTGTTAATATTGTGTGATCTGACTATACAGGCATTACGAGTACACACAACACAACAACCTGTGACGTGGGAAGGTAGATTCTGATTGAGTTTGTACAAGCGGAATTGCATGACAGCACGTTCTCTACATTCAGTAAACACATAAAGGGTCTATCTATAGGTTCCGTGTTTGCTGGTCACGCCCTAATTAACGGATATCGGGAAACTACACACAATAAGACAGCCTGTCAACAAATGGCGCGGACCATATACTGGTAGGTTAATTAAACATGATTCGAGAATCTATCACGAGGAACTCTCGCAGACCACAAATCAGAAGTGACATAGCACCCACTCTTATCGTGTGATGTGTTCTGTCAGTCAACCTTCTTGACATGAAACTGTCATTTCCGAAGACTACACTTCCCCAAGAATCTCGAATAATGGCGGTCTATGGTTTCCGCATTAAAAGACCCCATTTTCATTTAGGCCTGTTTCTCTGTACACATTATGCCTTACGCAAACAAACCTGGGAACTCAGTTTCAAAAATTTTTATAAACGTATGACTGAACAACTATGGTCCAAGCGCATTTTCATTATTTGGCACTTGGAACCCCCTGTTTCGTCATGGAGTCATTATTCTTCAGAGTGAGAAAACAAATCCTGGTGTACATTTCGAAATACACTTTGTCGAACAACTTATTGTATGATGGAGATGAAAAATGAGTAGCAAATTTTAACCGGAAAAATATGCATAATGAGAGGCTTCGTGCCTTTTACTCCTCCAAATGCTGTCATCATATGAAGGAGGATGAGATGGAAGAGGCATGTAGCCCGCACTGAAGAGATGATAAATGCATACAAAATTTTGATTCTGAAGCCTGCAGGAAAGCGAACGCTTCGAAGAGTTGGCGTAGATGTGAGGAAAGCATCAGAATTGTTCTAAAAAAAACCGGATTGGAGGGTATGGACTGGATTCATACTGCTCAGAGTAAGGTCCATAGTGCCGATCCCAGTGGCCGCGCGGTCTAAGGCGTGGGTGTGCGGTAGCTACGTTGCTGGAATTGTGGGTTCGAATCCCGCCGGATGCATGGATGTCGTTCTATTGTGAGTGATGTAAGGTAGAGGTCTCTGCGACAGGCTGATCACTCGTTCAGAGGAGTCCTACCGACTGTGGTGCGTCGTTGTGTGTGATCTAGAAACCTCGTGAATGAGGAGGCCCTGGCCCACTGAGGGGCTGTTGCGACAAAAGAAAAAAGTCCAGTAGTAGGTATTTCAGCACAATGCAATGAACCTTCAGACTCCATAAAATGCTAGTGTAAAATCTGAGGGAAAGTCAAATGCAGACAGAAGGATAATACAGTGATGAGACTTGAGTTGGGATAGCTGAGTCATTGTAATGGAAAGGCAACAAGGTGGATGAATGGGTTTGATTCCCAGCACGACCTTCACGTTCAAACCAGCTTTGGAACCTCCCGGAATTCTATGCAATGGTTTCTGTGTTAAGGTGGCCAAAAAGTGAAGCTGACATTGCAACTTCAATTAGTACTGAAGCTAATAAAGCATGTACAATTTATCTGATTCCCTATACACCACTGTGGCATGATGCGTAATTAAGTACAGGGATACATCATCATGGAATGCTGTTTTATTGACTCCAGGGGTAATTACACCTTAAATGAATAGGGCATGAGGGTGTGTATTGGATTTAAGTGGTTCAGCATAGGGTAACATCAGGCTCTTATGAACTGATGATAAACCTTCGGTTTCTACATTTTCTCCAAAAAGTGACCAACTCTTGCGCCATATTGACTGTTAGCACTTTGTTTTGGTTGTAACACCACTCAGCTGTAATATCCTTTTCCTCATGCTTGGTTAAAATAACTTTATGTTAGCAGAAGCTTAAGTTAAACACCAAAATAAAAAGTACCTCAATGGACAAGAGATCCATACTAATAATTTATCTGCATAAATTTATCACAATATTGGTCTCCCAAGTGGACATTTCCCAGGAAGTAAAAAATATGTCAAGTTGCCCTTGGCAATGCCGTAAAGTCATGTTGCAGTAGAGGTATAACTCCATTCATTATTTACCCTGACCCTAGATGGATGTCAGTGATCTGCTTCATGGCCTGGTCACTTTAGCCCCTTGGACCCATTGAATAAGAAGCTGAGTGGGCCTTACAGGGCAGTGTGAATGTTTGGGAGACCAGGAAAAACCTGTTCTCCTGCCAGAAATTCAAACCTGATTTGTTCCGCTCCTAATACTATACATGCTATGCTAGTCCAGCTCCTTCCCAATAATTTTAACCAAAAATGTTGGTATGCCTTTCTCATATTCCCAATCCCAGCCTTGTCAAACCCATACAGCTTCACAGATTTCCTTATCCTAACAATACTACGTAACTTGTTAAGTCACAATTCTCCCTGTCTTGTAACATCTCAAATTCCACGTTTACTTCAGGTTTTTTGGTCATTTTCTTGTCCATTTCATGTTCTTTTCAAATACCTACATTATGCAATTCCTTAGGAGTAAGAAATCATGTTTCACACCCATACAAAAGGCAAAATTATTTTGTGTGCTGGGCCATTGGAAAAGTAGACAATAGTCTTTCATCTCTCCCGGACACTTGAGCCCATTTCTGCACCACAGCTTCCCTAACCCTTTGACGCCAGAATTAAATCCCCCCCCCCCCCCCCCCCCC
>Ga0136643_10016929_pt1 | contig 10969 bp, 7 predicted proteins | sample TergutLab28metaG_FD_96883 | JGI IMG/M metagenome (GOLD analysis project Ga0136643, IMG submission 96883) | Labiotermes labralis P1 segment gut microbial communities from Petit-Saut dam, French Guiana - Lab288 P1 (version 3) (version 3) | ecosystem: Host-associated > Arthropoda: Insects >... | reverse complement strand
TCTGATTTATTCGCAACAGTGCAGATTATTTAATTGTTTCATCACCTTCGGTTCATAATTTATAAACATTTATAGGCAACCACGCGCAACTATTTAAAGGGCTGTCTAATATAAACACCGTACCTGGGGCACGAAGACTAAATTAAATGCTGTATGATAAAGGTTAACATTTCATTAGGTGTTCTAGGTTTGTGTTTGGTTTTTAGCTTCTTGTGATTACTGTGCCAAAAAAAAAAAGGTATTTTGTTGGAGGCGTGGTTGTCGTTTAAATGTTGGTTGTGTTTTTTGTGGTTGTGTACGTAGAATTTCTCCATTGTGTTCATGTGTTTCCCCTCTTTGATATGTTGTACATGTTTTCTGTGCTTCACATGCCACAAGCAGTGATGGCAACTATAGACCATGGATTCTTTATCACACACAACCAAACCCTGTACCATATGCCTCGCACAATACCAGCGGAGTGGGTCAGCCACTAGGAACCGCAGATTACGACTTCCATGCAGTGTTCAGTAATATGCACACTTGGCAATAAATGGCTTCCCCAATTCTGCAGCAGACCCTGGTGACTCACCATATGAATAAGATAAGTGTTAAAGATGAGAAAACTTCTTGTGGCACAATCATACAGAATACTGTTCATGAAAATCCACCAGCCGATTTTCAACTTACTAGAAGAAATGCAGGCATATAACACACCTTTCATTACATAATCAATCAGATGCGGTTGCATGGTGGTAATATGTAGTGCAATTTTATCCGCAAAAGTTGGCACTAACTTGGCCGACGGCGGCGGCTCCTCTGTCGGTATAGTTCGCGTGCGGACTAAGGCCACGGAGTTTAGTTTAGTTAGTGCAATTTTAATTAACAAGACAAAGCACAATTAATGAGAAAATTTCACTCTAATGTCAAATTTGTTTTCCCCTGCATACCCTGATCTATACTTATTATCTTCAGTGACTGACACTTTTATTTAGTACATCACAAATGAGAAGCTATTTATGTGAACGCAACAGATCAAATTATTTTCACCATAAATGTGGCACAGCAGATTTATCTTTGAGAATTACTCAATAGCAACAAGCCTGTTTCTGTGATTGTATTTTTGTTATTGTTCATTCCCATCAACATACAACCAAATACAGCAAGTAGATACACACAGTAACTGATAAAGGCTATATAATTCTTGGGCAGTACAAGTTATTTTCACATTTCAAATTAAACTGTCATTGTCCACAATTAAATTCTGAATCTAGTTCAGAAGAGGGGAACCACTATTAGCATTAACTTGTGGTTGGTGTAGAATCTGCATTGCATGTAATGGATACCAAACTGAAAGATGGTTGCCAGCATAGCTGACCACATTCTATACCAAGAGGTAGAAATACAAGACAAAAATAGGGATCCATTTTGCAAGTTCAGGGTAGTCATATGAAGCAGAAATTGTAGTATGATGCCAGCCTTGCTGAAATAATTTTCATAAAACTGAGTTCATATCAGTAAGTTAAATGCTGAAGCATAAACTGTGTTACTAAAATGAAAAACAGTGTCATTACTGTAGGTTACAAGTCCTCTTTTTCCAGCATACCTCCAAGCTGAAGGTTTCTGGATTAAGTGTTTATGGTTTTGTCATGACCTGCTGCAGCACAATTTGACTTCCCATGACAGCCTTGCCTTGACACCCCTGATATGACACAAATTCAAACATATCGTGAAAGCAGCAGTAAAGACAGCAAAGAACATGATATTATGTACATAGTACCATTTTCAAAAAAACAATTGTTCTGAATAACAAAGTACTTCATGCTGTTAGTCAATAAGGTCTATATAAAGTTACGTCTACGAAGTGTAAGAAGTAGCTCCCCTGTTCTAGACTAAAATGCTGTAATCAGTTATATGTGCGAACCCTCAAATGAGGTCGTGCATCTGACTGACAAAACTCTCAAAACTGTATTGTGACGGCCGTGTATTCTCGTTAGTGAACAGTCATCCTGGAATGGTTTTAAATCACACACTATTAAACCACCATTCACAACACTGGGCCTCAAATGTTCACAGCCTTACACTAACTCTCAATCTTTCATTTCGCCTTCTTCATCCTCCTCTTCTACTCCACGAATGTACAGAACATTATTACACCTGATTAACACTTCTCCTAAATTTCCTGTCGGCGATGAGTCAATATACTCTTCTGTATTAGCTAACTGAAGATTCATATAGCCATCTACCGAAATCAAAAATCCTTTGTATTCGTGGCCCCATTTAAGTTTCACCATAACCGGCTTCCCAACAAGACTGTTGAGAAAGGGTTTGGGGTTAATTGGCATTCCAGCGGACATCTTGATATTCTGTAAGAAATTACATCCAAATTAATTCCCAACACATTGCAAGAAAAATGTATAAAATGCAATAACTTTTATAATTGCCATGGAACTTGCATACCGTATTCTACAGGTCACGAAGGAATTCGAAACTTTCCACACGCAGAAACACGCCACTAGTAACAGTCGCGCCACCTATAGTTTCACGGATGATGTGTTTCAAGGAGCCAAAATGGGTAACTTATATCTTGGAGCGTTTCTTGCGCCCATTTATTCTTCTTTACCCTCTAGAAAGTGGAGCCTTGTAGTGTTATGATCAATAGTATCATATAAAATTTATTTTTTTATGGTTACGCGAAACTTGAAAGATATTTCGTTGAAGAAAATACATGCATTCCGTCCGCGTTGATCATCTGTGTTCGCCACCCAGTACGAATTGGAAGGCTGTGGGTTGAGCGTGAACCCGGGTCGAATTGGAAGGCTGCGGATGGAGTAGCAGAAGACATTAGTCGGTATTTTATACGAAGAACAAATGAAAATGTTCAGTGGCGTTAGAAATGTGGGTCAGATATTAGTAAGTGCTTGAAGAAGGCATTGCATATACCAATAAACATGTTAACCAATGTCATAAGTTTGTTTTAGGGCTCTAATTAGTAAATATATTTTGCATTTATTTTAAGTTGTGCTCGCAAATGTAGAAACACATCTGTCTAGCAACTTTGTCAACCTACTTATAATTGTTTGTGGTTGTTAGATTTCCATTTTATTAATTTAAAAGTACATGAAACATGTATTTATGATTTATTTCATAAACATTCTTTACGGAAGTAGCGGTACCTAAATATAGTACCTTGATTCGGTTAATGAGTTCGTAATGCTTAAAAATGTCTCAGAACACTTATAAAGGCATGTTTATTGCTGTAGTATAAATCCAAATTATTAACTTGTCTGTTATGCGTATGAGAATTTAGTGGAACATTTAACCTACTAGTACTGGGAATTGTACTTATCCATTGGTTTGTATTTGGACCTACTCTATTTACTATGGTCAGCGTATGTACTTATTGTATGGATGGATTGGAATTTCTTGGTATCGGGATCATCCGAATACAATTTTACCATTTAAGCATTATGTTGAACTAATCTAACTGTTTCCTTTGGATAGCTAAGAAATGCAAAGACAAGAAATTTGAATACGACATGCTGCATCTTGAGTGATAGTTTATTTGTGGTAAGTGCATATATTTAACTCATATGTTTGCAGTGTAAAAGACAATGAATTAATCTTTAATAGTGCATTTGCATTCTTTGCAGCACAGAGAGACAAAAGAGAACAATCTTGATGTGCACTTTGAGTTCACTCCAGAGAATCTGAAGGTAAGAAAGTACATTGTCATGTAATGCATTGTAATGAGTAAAGTTAAGTTGTTTTTAAAAGTGCTAGCAAGTCACCAACTCTTGAAAAGCATCAACATTATGAAAGGCACACTCTGGTTGACAGACGTAGCAGTTTTGTCATTTTATGTGTTCGTAACTGTAACCCTTGTACATCAGGAAAGATATGTACATTTGTGTGTTATTTATTGATATCAAGAACAGAAAAAATGCTTAGGTTCTGCAGCATTTGTAGTCACCAGGTAGAAAAGCAAAAGATCTGTAAACTGATATCACCATACATTTATGTACAAAGTGAATTTATATGAATGTATTATTTCAATTTTCAATTTATTTTGCGTTCATTTGATCCATAGGGGTTGTATATTGTAGATTTATAATCAAAATTTTTATTCTTACATTATACAGTCACATATGATACCAGTGTATTTAACATAAAATAAAAAATGAGGTTTAGTGGTGTTACTGGCATATTCACCGAACAGCCATTATTTATATTCTTTGTCATGTTTGTATCTTTGTGAATCATCACAGATGCTGATGGACTGTAGCATCATAAACACTGATGAGCACTGTAGTACATGCAAGCCATAAGAGTCACACCACCTTACATAGTGTGTTTCTTTGCAACTTGATAAGTGCCCCTCCAACTATCTAGTGAGTTTTTATTAGACTTTCTGAAGGTTATTGTCAGTATGATTGTTTGTCTAGCTCCTGTCATCAGCTATTAAACTTCCCCAACACCCGGTGTAGAACACAACACTGGCAGAGCATTGGGCTGGTGCTTGTTGGTCAAGCAGGAAATAAAACACCCTATAGATTGCATATTTGGTGGTGACACAAAAATATATCTTAGGCATAGGAGGGTGGACTACAGTCACTGCAGTGGTGGCTAGGAGAATGTTCTGCACAGACATGTTTTTCCTCTGCTGTTTCAGACATGTGAACATATTCAGGGCCTTATCGTGATATTGTAAAGACATATTTTGCTATTAAAAGAACCACTTGACTGGTGTTAGTGTATGTAAAGATGCTGTCACTAATGCAGTCTATATAGCATCAAAGCATTGTGTTCTCTTCCATAATTGCATTTGTTTGTTTGTTGTTGTTTTTGTCTCCTTCTTCTTCTCCTCCTCCTCCTCCTCCTTCTTCTTCTTCTTCTTCTTCTTCTTCTTCTTCTTCTCCTCCTCCACCTCCTACTTCTTCTTCTTCTCCTCCTCCTACTTCTTCTCCTCCTCCTTCTTCTCCTTCTCCTCCTCCTCCTCCTTCTTCCTCTCCTCCTCCATCTTCTTCTCTTTCTTCTCCTTCATCTTCTTCTTCTTCTCCTTCTTCCTCTTCTCCTTTTCCTCCTCCTTCTCCTCCTCCTCCTCCTCCTTTTCCTCCCCCTCCTCCTCCTCCTTCTTCTTCTTAATACGTGTTTCATATGTTTGTAATTGCTAATATTAAAGGTCTTCAGTGATGTATAAATAGATTGCTGCACTAAGTCCCTGTCATTTTGCATAATGACCTTCACCGTTAGTCACAGTTCTGATTGTAGCTATGCCAAAAAAAAAAAGTGGTCTCCTGTCTAGCACTCTTTCTCTTGTTGCAGAAATGCAATGATCTACATGCATACAATTTTACAAGTCTCTGATGCTAGATCACACATGCTGGTCAAATGCCAGTGACTTTATGAAAATAATTATACTATAATGAAGACTGTGTTTTGTGACCCCATGTTTTAGCGTGCAGAAGCCATCATGGCTATATATCCTGAAGGCCACAAACAGGCGGCAGTTATTCCTCTACTAGACTTGGCACAGCGGCAACATGGATGGCTTCCAATTACTGCCATGCACAAAGTGGCTGAGATTCTGGATATGCCTAAGATGCGAGTGTATGAAGTTGCAACTTTCTACACCATGTTCAACAGGTGCAGCTATAGTCATAGTCTTTGAATGTGTCCAGAGTACATCTACATGAAAATTAATTAACATATTCACAATATATAAAATAAAACAAACTTTTTTACACTGTGGGAATTAACTTGGTGTAGGAGTAATACAAAGATAGCAAAGTATATGTTTAAGTCTTATCACAAGAATACAAGACAAAATTATAATGTATTGGTGTATACACAACAGATCATAAAAAATGCCAGCAAATTCATATACGAAGTCTCTCTTATCATGTCCTGAGAATGACGGCCATTACAGGATGCCCGGTGGATGCAGGTTTTATGCATGATAATGGTACCATGCCCAGGGATTTGATAAGAGAGACACTCTGTGATTTTGAATGACACTAACAATCAAAATTACATTTCCAAAGAATGTAAGAGCAGAATATATTTAGGAAATGCTTCTTCCTAGCTGTACATGAGCTATAAGTTTGTCTGTTGTCATGTATGGATATGAAATTTAGTATCTTATTACACGGGAAAAATATAGGGGATATGGGAACAGGGTGCTTAGGAGAATGTTTGGACATAAGGAAGAAGTGAGAGGAAGGCTGAGAGAACTGCTTAAAGAGGAACTTTGTACATGATCTCAGGCTTCTGCCATGGTGTAAATCAGAACAGCACTGTTGTGAGGTTTTACACAACACAGAATCGTAGTTTGTTAGTGACAGCAGGGCACAGCCTATTAGTCTCATCTTCAAGGGTCAACCAATAGGTTGTCCTGAAACGTCAGTTACAAAATACCATTCTACACTGCGTAAAATCCCAGAAGAATGGGGACATCAGGAACTTTATAATTTATGCCTGTGATCAAAGAGTGAGATACAAAATCTGAAATTCTCACTGCAGTAAATATTAATCTCAAAATGTTCTGAGGTTTGGTGCAGTGTAATTTGGTACAGAGGTTTTTGTGAAACATTGGTACTTGTTTTACTTAAGGATGTGGGTTCACATCCCAGAAGACTGTAGTAAGACGGATTAGCGTACATTATATGTTGAAGACCTGAAAAACCATTCAAAATATAAAATTAAGAATTTGAATTTCATTTTGAAACAGTTTTTAAACATGGAGAAACAAAAGCCAAATGTTATAACATAACGTCACAAATGACCCATATTCTTTATGTGAATATTTATCCCATGAATACTTAATTCTCCATTTCAGCTGAAGTGTGTCACTGTGACTGTCATTGTGTGATGGAGTGTATCTAATTGAACTCCTATATCCTAATTATAAATACAGATTGCTTTACTGTGTATGACATATAAGAGTTCGCAATCATTCTTACTCATCCGATGAAACCGCATTATGTCCCAGAAGACCTGAATTTGCAGTAACTCCACTGTAAGAGCCACAGATCGTGCATCCTTACTTTTATCATCCCAATGTAGATAATATGTTTCACTAAAATCTGAGATAATAGGATACCTTCCTGGATGATTTGACATGGAATAACACAGATGTCATGTCCAAGTCTCTCTGAAAATGAGGAAAGATTATCACCATAACTAAGTTACATTTGTGCTGTTACAGAAACCCAACAGGGAAGTACCATGTACAGGTATGTACCACCACTCCATGTTGGCTCCAAGGATCAGACAACATCATGAACTGTATCAAGAAGAAGCTGAATATTAAGCCAGGAGAGATGAGTGCAGATGGACTGTTCTCTCTATCTGAAGTTGAATGTCTTGGAGCCTGTGTCAATGCTCCAATGATTCAAGTGAATGATGACTACTTTGTAAGTTTATGATTCTGTGAGCATCACTTCTGTCTTATACAGGTCAACATATGTAAATTCTGTATGATTCTCTCATAATCTTTTATTTTCAATTTGTTGTCAGCACATTCTTCTTGATGTCTGACAGCACTTGGCTGAAACATATTGTTCTTAGTCATCCCACAGGCTTCTTTCCTTTAAATTTTAATTCTGACTTCCCACTCAGTAGTCTTGTTGTATCAATTCCCCTCACATGGTTAAACCATTGTATTAATTTGTCTTCTAACTCTATTAACAAATTTTGATTCCCATTTCAGCTGTAAAATTTGGATTTAAAAAAAATACAGTTGTTGCTTGAATTGCGCTTATGTTTCTCTTTTTAGGGTCCAGGTTTCAGCATTAATTTGTAAATATTGGTCTAAAATACAAGCTTATCTTTGTACCTATTGGTTGTTATCACTCATTATGATTCATCTGTCACTGATAGGCTGTTGTTTATGTTATTTGAAACTGTGTAGTTAATTATTTTTTGTGTTCATGGCTGTACAGAATGTGAAAACATGCTGGTATACATTTTAAACTACTGGTAGGAACAGTATATTTATTATCTGCAAATATGTATGAAACATTACATATAAGGTATAAACATTCTACGGTGTAAGGGGTTGAGGTTGTATCTCACTATGTCTATAATAATTAAACTGCATACAGAGGAAATTATATGCAGAAATGAATTACTAGTGGGCTGGGTAGCTCAGTCGGTATAGCGACTGACTACGGGGTGGATGGTCCGGGATCGAATCCCGGTGGGGACGAGATTTTCCGCCCATCCAGACCGGCTCTGGGGCCCACGCAGCCTCCTGTAAAATGGGTACCAGGTCTTTCCCGGGGGTAAAGTGCGGCCAGGGAGTGCTGCTGACCACTCACCCCCTTCTAGTGCCGCGGTCATGGAAGAGTAGAGCTATACCTCTACCCACCCTCTGGGCACACCAGGCCTGTAACGGGATCATTTTACCTTTAAATGAATTACTAAGTTTAAAAGATAAAGCTCTTCGTTTACATGACTTGAGGACATATGGTGGAGTGGAGATATAGCTCCTCTCTTCTTAACCTCAGAAGTAGGTGGAAGGGAATGATAAGCTCAAATCACCTGCCAATTTCCCCACAGGATAAGCACCTGTGCCATAATACATGTATTAATGTAGAAGTTCTTCTATATCTTTCTGAAAAAGACAATTTCTTTTGTTAATGACTAATTTTCATGCAGGAGGATTTGACGGTAAAGGACACTGAAGAAATTCTAGAAGATTTGAAGAATGACAGAGTACCCAGAGCAGGGCCCAGGTATGCTATTCCTTTCTCATTTACTGTTCCAAGGTCAAAATAAAGAAGTTAAAAAAGTTCCTAGGATTAACCTGTTTTCCACTTCTGTGTGTTGCACGTCCTTCTCTGCCATATTTCCATACATTCTCCATTAGTCTGGTTATTCTATCCACAGCAATGTTTGTAGTCATAGCCATATTATAACTTCACTAGAGACAAGCTCTAGGACTGGTTAACATAGTCCATATGGGGCTGGAAGGGAACACAACAGTAGGTGCATAATAAGCATTTTTATCCTCACCACCTATTGCACTTCATTGTTTGTCCTCAGTATCACCTGTGTTCACATATGTTACTGAAATGCTTCAGTATCCTCCACATGTCGGATATCCATGCACATGATGGTGTGTGTATTACAGTGCAATTTTTGTGGAATAAATGGTGGTAAAATATGAATATCAGATTTTAAATTATGTTTTATTTCTTGTCTAACTTCACATATGAACATATAGTAATTCTTGATGTATACGTGTGAGGTAATGAACAAAGTAAGGGCATATGGTATTAACTGCTGTTTCATATTGGTAGTGCTGTTATTTGTAGTACAAAATACACATACTTCCTATCACAGTAGATACTCAAAATGCACTGAAGATCAGGGACACAAAATGTTGGTACCATTCTGGTCTATAGAGTCTGTACCTTGTGCAGAATTTTACTCTTATAAAGGGTAAGAAATTTGTTGCAGTTAAATGCCAACAAAATCTATGTCATTTTGGTTCAAGGTGTTTTAGCAATGAATGATTGAGGTCTTGTGACATGGTACACCATGTAATCCATTAGATAGATAACCAATATTCTGTAATGTCTTTTTGTTGCAGAAATGGCCGTTTTGCATCTGAACCAGTAGGTGGACTGACTAGTCTAAAGGGGGAACCACCAGGACCTGGATTTGGTGTGAGATCAGACTTGTAATAAAAGAAATGTGTCCATGTTAGTAAAATAATTTTTACGAAACTTTGATTTTTCTTCGTTTTTCATATGGCATTCAGTTAAAATTTTGAGCAAGTAATTATTGTACTTGCTCAACAGTATAATTCATCAATACAGACTGCTCATAGAAACAACTTGTTTCTTTTATTTATTCTTCAGGTAGCTGTATGACATTGTTATTCATTTCAAAATGTACATTTTACTGATCTTTTCTAATGCTTCTAGTTGTCATTTTAACCTATGTGATGTGTCGCTGCCTGGCAAAATGACTGTCATAAATACATTCTATTTCCACTAGCCTCATATCTCAAATAATGATAATGTGCTGTGGCTACATGGACAAATTGAACATGTCCTATTATTGGGACAGCACATGTGCATGGTTCAGCTGGCATTACATTGCATTTTTTTTTTTTAATGATACCTGCCACCCTCACCCAAAATTATAATGTTCCCTCCACCTACACAGTAGCATGAGATTTGAAATCCCTGTTCCCAAATTCTGAGGATTAAGGATATCATTGAAGATAGTGCTACAAAAGGAATTTGTACTTTGAGATGATACAGCAAAGAAATTGAGAAATTTTGAAATGTCATGATTTGTTCTTTTTACCTATTGATAGCTGAGGTTAAATGAAGAATTCAAAGATGAGCACGAAATGCAGTAAACATGAAGAAAAAGAGAAATGCTATACATTGTTTGCAAATTTTCCAGAGAGCAAATGGCTGTGAATATGTAACTGCTGTGCATGTGTGATAATATTAAAGCCGTGTTTGGCCAAATAGGATAAGTTGCTGTGCTCAGGATTGAACTAGAAAAATGACTAATCCACGTCACTGTGCCTACCATTACTGCAGTATCCATGTCTGGGCTGGACACTGATTTCCAAGAGCATACTTTGCTTGTAAGTGCACCATGCAGCCTCATTACTCATCACACTGCCTGACGTAAAAAAGAGAGAGTGTCATAAACTTTAGATACAAATTCCATCTCCATACAACTGGTCACACTTGAAGCCTTCCTTGCACACAGGTATAATTCATTTATTTACTTCACACAAGATGTGTATAGTACAGGGTGGGGCAAAATACCCTCCCTACTTTCAGTAGGGCATTGTGAAGGGAGGGGAGGCCGTAGAAGGGTGGGGTTGGGCTCGAAATGTGCAGGTAGTTGGGAAGTTCCCGTTTCAACACTCCGCAGTCGTAAAGATGGTGTGGTCCAACGAGCAGGGCGCATTTGCCGTCGAAACCTACTTTTCGCAAAGTCACTCTATCGTAGC
>Ga0136643_10016928_pt1 | contig 10970 bp, 3 predicted proteins | sample TergutLab28metaG_FD_96883 | JGI IMG/M metagenome (GOLD analysis project Ga0136643, IMG submission 96883) | Labiotermes labralis P1 segment gut microbial communities from Petit-Saut dam, French Guiana - Lab288 P1 (version 3) (version 3) | ecosystem: Host-associated > Arthropoda: Insects >... | reverse complement strand
GGAGTCCTGTGGCATTATAAGAGTGGAGACCACTGAACGCCAGTTTCCAAGATGTTGATATAAATAACAGCCGACAGCCCCCAAAACGTCGGGTCAACTTCCACCTTCAGATGGCCGATCATACAAGATGGCTGCACCGTATTCTGTGAGGTCGTGCCTTCCCGACTAATCGACTGAATAATATAACTGGCAATTATGGATTACTTGATTAATCACACCAATTATTCGAGTAATTATGACAGCCCTAATTAAGAACTCAAGCTTGCAAGTTTAGAAAGTGGCTGTTGGCTCTATATCTAAAACAGTGACATCGCTTAATACTATGGCAATGCAACAGCAGTTTAGGAACTTGCTTGGAGTTTGGACATAGAACTTAATACAGTAGAAATACTCCTATTGATGAGAAGGTGAATGCTATACTGTATATTGTGCTCACACGTATGTTCTTACATGCTGCAATAGAAAAGCAACATACCCAACTATCTTAAGAATCATTTTATGACCTTCCTTGCCTTTGTACTCTTGGGTGATGCCTGATCAGTTAAAATTATGCTGACATCATTATATATTCAATTTTATGGTTGAAGTGTACATTGATGCTTGATGTCATGATGAATCGGAAATAAACATAAGGAAATCTACATGACAGTGGGAAATAATCAGGCTGTTGGTAATATGTAATATTTACAGCGCAATAGAAGAACAAATATTTAGTCTATACTGAGTGAATGTTTCATCACCTAGGCAGATGAACAAACCCACAATCTTTGCTTACAGAGCATGTAGTCTCTTTCATGGGTTGCAAGTTCATCACACAGGTACACTATACTGAAATGAGGGGCTTAGAGTGGCTATACTAATTTAATTCCCCTATGGACATGTTTAGCAACATACAGTTCTTCTTGAATAGTTGTCTGTTAGCTTTTTTTTGTAACTAAATGAAGACTGCCCCAAAATTTAAGTAGGATCGATCATTATTTGAAAATCAGTGCCAGGAAACAAAGAACAGACATCGGGAAATACTCCTTTGTGAATAGGTCCATTACTGACTGGAACCAGCTACCTGAAGTGGCGATAGGGACTTCCCACGGTAAAATGCATATTTTCAAAATGAGGGTAAGGAACTTGAAAACCAGTGATAGGAAGTGAAGTGAAGTGAAATGTAGAGAAGTTTTTTAGGGCAGTGAAGGGGTCCATTATTTTGAAATGGTTGTATTCCTGTTTAATTCTGTAATTTATGTATCTTTATTGTTATGTTTGCATATTCCTATTTTATGTTTATGTATTTGTTATGTATGTGTTGTGTATTGTTGGTGTGTAAATGTGTACTTACAACTGCCACTGGGTTTCAACCCAATTGCAGTTAAAATGTATCAATATCAATATAAATTATACAACAAGGTAGTTTTCTCTTTCTAAGATAATATAATGGCTTATGTTTTGTGAATACAGTCGTTGTTGCTCCATATTTGCATGCCCACTCATGTGCAAATGCAAATGTCTTCACACTGCAGTTGGCAAAACGGGGATAAAGCATTGCAGTTGTGATGCCTGCCATTTGCATAGGTTAGGTTAGGTTAATGTCATACAAAATTTGTGGATTGAAAGCTATGGTGAGTCTGGAGAGAATGAAAACATTCAGAATAACCAGTCTTCATGCCCGTATTCAAACCATTTCCCGGTTGAATATGAAGCCACAGCAGTAGCCATGATGCAGATGCAGTGTTTCTGAGATTCCACTGAATGTTTTAATGTTAGACCATAATCTTAACTTCACAGTAAAATGAAGGTGCACATCACAGCATGGTCTAAGAAATGTGCAATTTCAGACTGAGTGCTGGAATTACAAGTTCATATCGTGTTCTTGATGCATGTGTAAAATGTGCAATTTCAGACCGAGTGCTGGAATTACAAGTTCATATCGTGTTCTTGATGCATGTGTATGTACACGTATGTGCATTTGTGTTTATAATTTTATCCTGTATAGGTTGAGGAATTGTGATAAGCTGATCAAACATCTAAAAAGTGCTATCAGATAGCTTCAGATTCTGAATCAACAGGCCAGAGGACATAACCTATTGGCAGCCGAAGAAGAAGAAGAAACTGAACCAAATTTTTATAATATGTTTGTGAGATGAAACATCATAATGTGCCCTTTGTGGCACTGACACATATGTCATGGAAAGCTGGTTGATGTCAGGTATTCGTTTTCATTTGTAGGTCAAAGTAAAACTCCAAAGGCAAACTTTTGTTATGTTCCGACATTTTTATTTTTGACGCGTTGCTGTGGATGGTGACCTTTCATTGTAAGAGTTTTTAATTTTGTTTTAAAATCAGACCACCAAGATCCAATCATTTATTTGGCTAACCTTCAGAATTCTTTCCCATGTTTACTTATAATATTCTTATACCAGCAGTATATCTAATTTTTTGGTAAAATAATAAGGGTAAATTTTACTTTGTGTACGGCGTAAAGGTATGTGGGGGAGTGGAGGTACAGTGCCATGCACTCTTAACCTTGGCAGTACATGAAGGTGAACAGTCAGCTTTATGCTGTGGCCACTTTACCTCCTGGAAAATAGTTCCCAGAATCCGTTTCATAAGAGGATGGGTGGGCTCAAGAACCAGTCTGGTTGCTTAAGAGAAGAGAATATCCCTTGTGTCTGCCAGGAATCAAAAGACCCCTCAGTGCAGCCTGTAGCCTGGTCACTATATTGACCATAGTGTCATCTTTTTAGTAACAATATCAACTGATGGGGTAGGCGTTCGTAGGGCCATGCATCGTATTATTATTTCTATAGCAAAACCAAAAAGATGCACCAGTGTATCAAATTTATTTTATTTTGGAGTGACACGCTACATGTTTCGGACGGTCTTTCCGTCCATCACCAGGGGTTCAAGACTGTACATACAGCAACAGGCATTTGTTGAACAGATACTGCCATCTGCCTGCTAGCGGGTATGAGATGAAACTGAGTTCCTTAGGTCCTTATTGGTGTGTGTTGCACTGTTTGGTAGTAGACTGAGTTAGTTACAACCAAACACTGCAAGAAACACACACCAATAAGGACCTAATATATGCAGCCACACCACCACCGTATTAACCACACACACCGATGTATTTTAATGGACTTTTTTATAACACCAAAACATGTCAGAGCTGTTTTAATGTAAATTTTAATACTGTTTTAGACAACTCACTAGTGCATCAGTTGGTGAATAAATAAAACTTTGATAATATCAAGATGCATGGTATGAATGTGGGGGGGGGAAACAGTCAGCTGTTTCTGGCTCACACTGTATGATCAGTTCCCTGCCCTTTTAAGTGTAATATCTCATCTATCATGGACAAGAGAGTCAAAACTGACAGTAACTGAGGCAGATGAAACAATCAGGAACACATGCAGCAACATGACTGCATCAGACTGTATTATCTAGTAAAGAACCTCTCACAAAAGTAAAGAGAGCTGCCTAAATAAAATGATACACTGAACCTTAAGATTTAAAAAATCCGTGGACATGAACTGTCTGTGACTGATTTATGACAAAAAAAGGAATGAATTTAAATAACAAAGCCACATTTTGTGCCTGATGAAAGTATCTGCATGTGATCACCATGACAGCCTGCAAATCATTTTCCACAGCCAGTCATCATCCATCTGCTTATCTTGGAAAAAGAACAGATAAGAGAACAGAACAGCACATTTGTTTTGAAGCAACAAGCAAATTCAGTTTTTTGCTTTTGTTTATGCTGTCTTCACCCTCAACTTATAATACTTTGTCACAACCATTATGTAGTTCAATTCTGTATCTGAAACGAGATTGCTTTTTTGCACACAGATAGTTTAAATAGGTGATGTAGGCTACAATACACATTCACTCTCACATACATTACAAAACCATGCGCACATTCATACACAGTTTTTTGAAAATTAAAATCATAGCACTTTTATTTACCAAGAAATTTCTGGTATTAAATCTAGAAATGTCTTCTCTGACATATTAAGCAAAATTCGTTATTCATTCAATCTTTTACATTCGTCTCTTTAAGTACAGTTTAATTTTCCGATCATGCACTCATTACCAGGTCACAGAATTTGTGAGGATAATGAGATTTAAAATGGTTTAAAATTAATTACATTTGATTTGATAATTGTAATTTGCCTTCAGTTTCAAAAGTAACATTCAATTGTTACTGCAGTCTTGTGAAATATGACACCATGCAGTTTGGTAGATTATTACCAGTATTTAAAAGGAAGCTCCTGTGTCCACTTTCAATAATGTCAACCCTACACGTGCGTGCAACATGTGCCCTTGAGACATTAACTGTCTACCAATCTGCAAGGTATCACATCCCAAATATTCACTGCTACAAGTACCTTACATCTCAACTTAATCAGCTCTGGGGGGAATATACTTGATTTTTGTTCAATTAAGTTGGCTGATTAGGCAATTGTTTTTACATTACTGGAACCATAGTAAGTTTAGTATATCTTGCAAAGACCAATTAAGGCTGATAAATAAATGTGCCACATTGTACAGTCTACATCAGTTGCTTTATAGCAAGATGTGAAACAGATATTCGTTACAGCTGAAACTATGATGTATGAGGCCACTTTCTTATGGAATTACATATTTCTTTAGCTTAGGCTGGAGTTTGCATTAACAATCTGAAGTCATTTAGCATATCATGTTGATTATTATAAACAAGATATAATGGGTCCACATTTGCAAGTCCCCTGAATGTATGGGATTTTCCAAACAGAAATAGGCATATTTTCTGACCAAATTTATTTGGTAATCAGAACACCACTAACAGACAAAGGAAGTTTTGTTCTGCATAGCAATAGAAGGTGCAAATTGACATTTTATTGTGGTTCAGTCTTTGAAATCATTTCTTCATACACATAAAATTCTAGACAGATTTCTGTTAATTATTTTTGCATCAAAAAATTCCATGCCTGGGTATCTGCCACTCTTTCATTTCTCAGTCCTTTAATCTGTAAAGAGATTTTGTATTGTTTTTCTTTATGGTGATAACAAAATATGCTCTAGTTTTGTTTATTTTAGTGTTCACTGTTCTTTTGTATAAATGAGATTTTATTTGTATTGCAGTAAATAAGTAATAAACTGATAAATTATTCAGATTGCAGTTACAGATCATAATTAATGTTTACAAACTGGGATATTTTGGGAAGTTTTGTATTTATTCTCAGGATGTAGCACACCCAGAAATGTATGTAACCTCACTCTGTTGCATCAGGATCTCTTTATAGGTTATGGTCCTGCTATCTTTGTGTGATGTGAAGCAGTGTAGTCTGCTAGAAATTGATCTTCTGGGTAGAATTTCTACCACATCACATCCAGAAAGACAGTAAACCTCACAGTGCAATCTGTAAGAAGCTGTAATCTTGTTATACCTCCACTACAATCACATTCCAAAACTGCACCATCCCTGTATAAAGCATTAATTTCAACACACTGGCTCATCTCCTTAACGTTTCTATAAAAACTAGTTAAAATGTTCCATGATGTAAGTCTGTGGTGTCTGGTAAAGTTCAGTCACAATCATGATTACTTTTGCCAAAATATCCAAAATAAATATTTTTATTACGGTTTCATATCTGTGATACACTCTTACCCCAAGGAAAGACCATACACTGCAGTTTTCTCAAAACAGATCATTAAATGGAACTAAATATTTTGACAAGGGGAAGAAACGAAATGAAGACTGTAAATACTGTATACAGGGGGCAGGGCAAAATTAAGTTAGACAAATGAAGGACAACATGAAGAATAGTGGTGGGAAAGCCCCTTTGAAGTTGGCCACCTCAAAGACCTCCAAAGATGTACAAACGGTAATATTGATGTAAATCTTAAAGTACTAAATATGAAGTGACAACAAATAGGGAATTGCACTCTAGCTGACTTGACAAACATATACAGGAAATATAAATGACCGAAGCTTATACCCCTATAATTAGCTTACCAGAAGTCACAGTGGTAATTTCTTTTTTAATTTTTCACTACCATTATTTACAATTATATTTACATTCTCTTCTGTTTCCCTTGTGTCATTGTGTAAATATTTATTCAAATTGATAAAGGGAACAGTTTGGTAACTTTTGCTTGAACATGCTGTACATAATTTCCGTGCATTAAATCTTTCAAAACAATATATGAAGTGCTGTGTTGGTGAGTGGCCTGTAACTAATGTCATTACTATTGTACTGTATTTGCTATACTGTTCTATACATCTGACGTTTAGGTGACCGTGCATTGTGATAAATTCTTATAATAAAACCAGCTAGATGCACTAATTTCTCAAATTTATTTTTGGAACAAAACTCTACGTGTTGCGGACAGTTTCTCTATCCGTCATCAGGAGTTTTTTACTGTATACACAGCAATGATATATGTCATACAGGTTTGCTGACAGCTTGTGAGCATGATTGGGATGGAACTGGTTTGGTTCCAGTTCCATCCTGATCCTGCTTGCAAGCTGTCAGCAAACCTGTACCATTGCTGTGTACAGTGAAAAACTCCTGATAACAGACAGAGGAACTGTCCACAATGTGTAGAGTTTTATTCCAAAAATAAATTCGATAAATTAATGCATCTAGTTGGTTTTATTATAAGAATTATTCTATACATCTTTTACTTCTGTGCGCCTAATTTTATTTCAAGTTTTGCTGTTCTTGATACTAGATGACTCTGTATGTCCATGTGCTCTTTAGGTTATTCAATAATACTCTGTCAACTGCAGAGGTTACATAGCATTGAATGGAAGACAGCAGGATGGTAATGGATGGTGTGTTAGGCATGATATGAGGGATGAGAACCAGAAGAAAGGATAACCTGTTATTGGCTGGATCCATTCTATAAGCAAATCAGTTACATCACTACATGCTAAGATGGTTGCTGAAACTGAGTGAAATAGTCTAGTCCTTGTTGTTTCATATTATTTCCTTATGATTTATCTGTCTTCAGGATTTGACTTTGAGTGAACAAAGGAAAGAAAGAAAGAGGGACCAATTTCTGCTTTTAAAAATAATTTCATTTTTATTTGAGATTGTATTTTTCAGTTCGGTACAGGAAAATTGGTTACTCCCCCCCCCTCCCCCTTTTAATTCCGATTTTTGGACAGAGTGAAATTATTCCTTGGTAAATTGGCCCCTGATGGTCCTGCGGTACTTGCTGAAGATGACAAGATGACATGAATAAGCACAGGCCATTGGTGGAATGATAACTAAAGCAGTCATTGAGAGTGACAGAAGAAAAGCCTATCGACTTCTTACTTTTTCCACCACAAATCCCACATGCACTGCCCTAGGTGCCCAATTATGTAGTCAGTATAATGGTCAACTAAGTATTTTCAAATGAATTAATATTAATATTTCTTTCTTTTACACATAATACTTTCCAACTGCATGGGAAGGGGGGGGGGAAGACAGTGACAGAGAGCATGGTTACAAGCTGTTCAGGTGATCATTAACATCACAATATACAACATGAGTGATTTACAATGATCATCACATAACCTATACATCTGTTGGCTCAGTATACCACAGGATGAATAAGAAGTTCCTGTGCACCTGCTGGAACTAAGATATAGGTCAAAGTGGAAATCACAGTAAATATATAGTATGTATGTGCATATGTGTATATGCATACTGCATTTATGTTGCAACAAGTGTTGCAAGGGACCTCTACAGGTATGTGACAAGAGACCATGTTTGCCACCTAAAATGTTTTCAATATGGAATATCCCAACTGTGAGCACACAGCAGTACTGTTAATGCACAGGTGCAGTGGGAATTTTTGTTCACCTTGTAAAAGGAATCGGCTTTCACACACATACACGTGTGCACACTGCTGTTGAAGTTACAGTCTCTTTTTAATTTCCCCCATGTTCGGAAGGCTGTGAATGGAGCCAGTGTAATGTGTTTTCTAAGTGCTGAAAATTGTTGACTTTGTGATCTGATGTTGCTTGTGTTGTATGTTTCATGTTACACTCTGACTTATTATTACAGAAGATAACCAGAAGTATAATATACTGAATCCCCACACAACTTTTATCAGATATAACCAGCTACATGTTTCGGCTAATATGTAGGCATTATTTGGCTGATGACATAATAATAATAACAATAACAATAAATGTTCACAGCTTCGTGGGAGGTTTTAAATCTTGAATATTTACAAATATACTGTTATATAATAAATAAATATATATATATATATATATAATAATTATACAGCCTCAGGAATAAACATTTTGTGAAGTTATACAAACTTTATGTATAAAGTTTAAGAAGGACTATGGATGTATATTAATTATATAGTGACAGTACTAAATTATAAAGTGTCATACGTAAATATTAAAATAGAAGAAGTATAGTTGAGTTTTTGTAGGGAGGCAGATTGCATCTTTCGTTTCATTGTTTTCAGGCTGTTTAATAAAAAAATCGGTATGCTTCCTCTATTTTACTATTTACATATTTCACTTTATTATTCACTGCTGTAACTATGTAATTAATATATTTCTAGAGTCCCTTTTAAACTGTATACATACAATTTTTATAAATCCATAAGACTTTTATTCCTGAAGCATGCAGAGTTATTTTATATATATTATACAAGAAAATATTTGTACAGTTTGAAGATTTCAAAACTCCCATGAAGCTGCAAAGATATTATTATTATTATTATTATTATTATTAATGTCATCAGCCAGATGATGTCTATATATTACCTGAAACATGTAGCTGGTTATATCTGATAAATAACAGTTGTGTTTGGACTAAGTACCTTATACTTTTGGTTATATGGTGAACACAGCACGGATGAATCACTGTAGGATTATTACTGAAGAATTGTGTTTTGAACTATAAGTGTAGAAAATCAAAGGCACTGTATTTTGTTCTATGATATAAATGTGTGTAAGACAAGAACATTCCTGCTATGTAGTGTACACAATGGAAAACTTTTGAAACACACACAAACACACACACCAGAAAAGTATATGTGTATTTGTATGTGTGTGTGTGTACAGAAATTTTCTATGCAGGGATTTCATTACTTAGCATATTTTAAATTAGTAGATGCAAGTGTCATATTTTAGTTTTAAATGGCTCACAGTTTTATGAGACTGTATAATGGAAGTACTTTATCTTGTGCAAAAAAGGGAGACAACATATGTGTGTATGTATGTATGTGTGTGTGCTTGTCTGTAATGTTATGTTATGTTATGTATGTATATATATGTGTGCTTGCCTGCAATGTTATGTTATGTTATGTATGTATGTATATATGTGTGTTTGTTATGTTATGTATGTGTGTATATATATATATATATTCATGTGCTGTATTTATTTATTTATTTATTGGCTTTTCAGTTAGGAAGGATTTGTAAGCAGTGACGGCATATTCTTTTGATAGTTTTCTGAAGACCCTATCGAAGCTTCAAACATCCCAGTCATAATAAGCGTATCCATAACCTTACTTTCCATATACTGCAACAATAACATGACCCGGAAATACAATTATGCCAAATTAAATTCTCAAAATAAGAATTCAAGTTTTCTTGTGTTGCCTCTAATTAAATAGCTTTATATGGGGGAAAGGGGAGTCTTTACTGTATCTAACAACATGTAGTTGCCAATTCCTGCCGTCTTATTTATCTCATTTATGTAGCTTACTTGGCCAACTGCCCATATTTGAAGTGGAGCAGGAAATGGGAATGACAAAATATAGATGTTGGATGAAACAAGGACCCTGTGTTAAGGTTTGTCAATTCAATAGGAAAAGTCAGATTACCTGTATTTCTGCTTAACACTTCAGTCAGTCCATAGAATTTTGAAATACTCAGGACTTTAATGTGGACATTTTAAAAATACTGTGTAAGTTTTAGGCTGTCTCCTGTAATTTGTCAATGTAATGCAATCTTCAGTGCCCTTGCCAACAAAGAAACTGTTTCAGCTCTCAAAAAATCAGACTTTGAATGAAGTGTAAATAATAAATTATTAATACAATAATAATAATAATAATAAGAAGAAGAGACTTGAAACTTACTTTTATCATATGGTTGGAGTTTCTAATGAAAATTAAATAATACCAAACATATCTAATGCTTGACAAGGAATCAGTTCATTCAGCCTTTATTAACCAGTCTTCGCACTTTTACTATGACGTTTCGCTGCATCGTCCTTCTCCTGCTTGAGACACGTCCTGGTAACTTTCATCCACCACAATCACTAATGTTCAACTCTTCTGTTTATTTAGCCTCTTGACAAGGATTTACAAACACTCAGATCTTCATTATGTTCACTTGGACAGTATTTTCATTTCACTCTCATGTACCAACAACAACCTCTTCCATATTGTGGTTTAAGAAACTTCAGAATATCGAAAATGACGCTGAATTCAACACAAACATAAGTTTATAAAATGTATGTTACTTATTCTGACCCTTACATTAAATCTGCTTCAGTCTGCCATTATTTTCAGGCAGATCGCATGTGACTTATTGGTGGCATACAGCCTTGAATTTGTTCATCCTCTTGAATTCCTCCTCGTGTGTGTATGTTGAGACTTCAACAGCTTATTTACACTTGCGTGAACGATGCTGAAAGCGACGCATCCGCCTATGCCACTCATCCTTCCATTCGATGACAATTGAACGTCGACTGACCGTCAGTCCTGGATGTTCCCCTTCTTTTTCTTTACCCAAAATCAGATATGATCTGCAACAAGAAGAAGTTTTAATGAAAAGTGTTTATAATTGTGGCACTTCAAATACTTAACTACCTGCAGGATATTAATAGGTAGGGTAATTGTAACCAATAACACAACAATGTATATCTAATTGATGTTTGTTGGAAGATGATAAAAATACTAACTTACAACGCAACCCCCCCTCCCCCCCCCCCGCAAAACGCCCCCCCCACACCACACAAGCCCCCCCACCT
>Ga0136643_10016927_pt1 | contig 10971 bp, 4 predicted proteins | sample TergutLab28metaG_FD_96883 | JGI IMG/M metagenome (GOLD analysis project Ga0136643, IMG submission 96883) | Labiotermes labralis P1 segment gut microbial communities from Petit-Saut dam, French Guiana - Lab288 P1 (version 3) (version 3) | ecosystem: Host-associated > Arthropoda: Insects >... | reverse complement strand
GACAGTATATACCATGTTTAAAATATTCGGTACCTATATTTGTTGAATAAATATATAAAATGCAACTTTAGAGGTTAGCGGTGCGGTACGACCACTATAGTTGGCAATAGGCGTCAAAAGGTTAAGGTTAGTAGCTTCTGGAAAGTGCGGCTGCGTAGATTGGTAGACAGATAGACCGAGCAAAATAATTCCAAGACACTTTACATCTGCATGGCTGCAAGCTAAAAGATGCAAGTCCTGGTCCTCTTAGAGTTGGGAGAGCACGTTCTCTCTACCAGACTGTACGGAATCACGCCCTACAAGTACAGCGACACTAGTCAGAATGCTATTACAAATTAACTGCTAAGTGTGTACGTGTAATGCTCTTGAGGCCTGGCAGGAGGCGATCGGCATCAGACACAACACACGCTCACTTTCTGTACGGCGATGACAAAATACCGACAACTTCTATTGCTTTTATAAAGTGCAGCTACAGTCATAAATATGCCATTTATTTCTCACTGTAGCTGGCTGTTCTGAGAATAATGTCACTTAAACATATTTCAAACTTCTATATTTCAGTTCCTACTTTTATTAAGATCTATAAATAAACCTGACAATATCACATACTTAAAATCAATTCTACTTTCCTCCCCTGCCTACATTGTAAGAGCAAATATTTTACGATCTACAATTCGTACTGCCTGCTTGAGTGTGTTGCCGGTTATATTCTGCATTATACAGCTTTATTATTTCCTTCTTTAACATGAGAAAAAGGCAGACATTGGCCCAATTAAAATATCGCCGATGATAAGCAAATAGAAACTGTGTATATCTCTGAAGGAAATCGTGACGTCAGGAAATACAAACAAGAACTGATATCTTCAGCAGGGATGTGAAGTCGTGTCGTCTGGTGAGTGGTTCGTGACTTTGTGAAGCGTCCGAAACGTCGTGAACTAATCTCGCAATGACCCAGCGTCACATCCCTGAAGACCTGACCTTCAGGAAGACCGAAGTGAGAATCTCAAAACTCACAAGCGAATAAAATGTGTTGCGGGCATTATTTAACTGTAATTTCCGCCAGACAGAAGGACAAACTGTATACCGAACTGGACCAATGATGAGGATTAAAATGTTCTTTCGCGGGGTCCGTTTCACATTCGGTAGAGAGCGGTTTACTCCGTGAATAGCAGTCAGAATATCACGCAAACACATCAAGTGCTAAGAACGATACGTGGAAACGCTTTCCGATCTGCACACCCCTCTCGCTCACACTCAAACAAGGATGTACAAATTACACAACAACAACAGGGAACTGAACCCCGTACACTTCGCATCCCCCCTGAAGGTCCGTGCATGTATAGTAGGTGGGAGTAGAATGTGAAAAGCTAGCAGAGTGTGTGGTGTATTGTCTACAGCCCGGGGCCTAACACTTTCACAGGGCGACGACACCGCAGCCTTCGGTATTATTTCGGTTGCCGAGACCCTGTATATGCAATAGACTCCAGTGAATGAGAGGAAGCATAAAGCATGAGCTTGTTAAGGCGGTATTGCTCTGGGTTGTTGGGTTGCGATCTGAGCAAGTGCGTAGACACTTACTGCCTGCACGTTCAGAGCGCCTGAACTGGCTGAACTTATGCGGACAAAGAAGATATGTCCTCTACACAGCACGGTGCGCTAGGCAGCGACGCCGTCCGGAACATTTAACCAAGATACGGAGCTGAAACTAAAAAAAAAGTTCATCACTTAACCAATAAGCCGGTCTCACTGGCCGGGCGCGCGGTCTAAAGCGTAGGTCTGCGGCCGCTCGCCGCTGAGATTGTGGGTTCGAATCCCAACGAGGGCATGGATAACTGAAGAATAAAAACCAAGTAGATGCCACTTATTAGTTTATTGTATTTCTTATAGGCTCAACATGTTTCGGGCACTACTATGCCCATCAAAAAGGAGCTCGCATAGCAGTGCCCGAAACATGTTGAGCCTATGAGAAGTACAATAAAATAATACGTGACATCCAGTTGGTTTTTATTCTTCAGTTATCAAAATGATGCACGGTCCAACAAACATAAAAAGAGAGCATGGATATTTGTCTGTTGTGAGTGTTGTGTGTTCTCAGGTAGAGGTTTCTGCGACGAACTGATCACTCGTCCAGAGGAGTCCTACCGACTGTGGTGCCTGTTTTGTGTGATTTAGAAACCTCGTGATTGAGGAGGCCATATCCCACGGGGGCAGGTGCGTCAAAAAAAAAACAAGACCAAACCAATAACATCCGTGCAGTTTTCATTAATCGTGTCCTGTTTGTGTCGCTACATGACACCTGCATCATGTTACCAAATATACAACAGGACACAATGTTGGTCAATCGTTACAGGCTCCAAAAATGTAACATACGAAATGTGAAATATAGGGTCTGCTAGCTGTAACAGAGGGCGGCCCTGACCAATGCTGTTAATCACTGTCCCTGTTGCGCCGCAATTCACACTTCATTACCAGTACTGCGCGTTATGAAACTCACGCTGCCTCTCTTCCAATTTTCCATTTGCTCCAAGTAATCTGTCTCCTATACAAATATATTGTCAAGACTCTTACTTCTGTAGTCATAGGGCAAGCTACAATAGTGTTAAGTGATATGACAATAAAAGTAAGAATGTACAGTTCCACAAAATGTTGTGAGAACAGAAAGGTTTCGACTTAACAGCCGTCTTCAGGAGTCGCAGTGTAGATTTAGAGATAATATATTTTAAAAATAAGTTCAGAGGTACAATATAAATATCTCCGCACACTCACTTCGACGAAGAGTTATGTAAAATATCCAACAAAAATTATTAAATAAAAAATTTTGATATGTATGTGTGGTGTGTGTGTGTGTGTGTGTGTGTGGGTGCGTGTGTGTGTGTGGTGTGTGTGTGAGTGTATTAATGTGTGTGTGTTGCGAGTGTGTATGAGTGTGTGTGTGAGTAAGTGAGTGTGTTAGTGTGTTTGTGATTGTGCAGGAATGTGTGTGAGTGTGTGTATGTGAAAGTGTGTGTGTGAACGTGTGTGTGTGTGTGTGTGTGTGTGTGGTGTGTGAGTGTGTGGGTATGTGTGAGTGAGTGTATTAGTGTGTGTGAATGATTGTGTTAGTGTGTGTGAGTGTTGTGAGTAAATGTGAGTGTGTATGTGTGAGTGAGTGTGTATGTGAGTGTGTGTGAATGTGTGTGTGAGTGTGTGTGTGTGTGTTTGTAAAAGTGTGTGTGTGAGTGAGTGTGTGTGTTTGTGTGTGTGTGTGTGTGTTTGTGTGTGTATGTGTGTGTGTGTGTGTGTGTGTGGCTGTGTGTGTGGCTGTGTGTTTGCTATCGGCTTAGTTACTGATCGGATGTTGCGATCGTCGTGTCTACGTTTAATACTGACACTCAGTGGTCTTTTGCGACAAGCCGTAGATGAATCTGCTCAGATGATGTAAGTGCCTTAGCGACGTGTTACGTGGAGTGTCGTCTAGTGCAAGTGTTCTCAGCATATCGATCTCCATCCTGTGATGACTACTGATGACGTAGTGAGGATCTGTCTTCGTGAGGTTTCTGTACCACGGAAGTCCTAAACTGTTGTTTCTGTTATCTGTCTGTACCGGTCTAGACGGTATCAACCTGCTACACAGTTCTTATGTTGTATTTCTACAATGAGCGATAGCGCTTTCTCTTCTACAATACTTTTCTCCTAAACCACCTTCCGTCAATTACTTAAGCATTATAAAGACGTGCCGTTTTAAGCACAGCAGACGCATAGCACGGACAACCTTTAATATGCGGAGTCAGAAGGCAGTTTTATTTGAAAACAATACCTTTAGAGCAGAAGGCATGAATAATGTGATTTTCCTTTCATAAACCTAGACAAGTTTGTCACAAAACCCCGAAATTGCTGTAAAATGCACAGCGTTTGCACTGAGGGTGATAACTGAAAATCCAGCAAATGTTGGCCCCATTTCATCCACATTGTGATAAATCCTTATATTTTTTTACTTTTTCTGATAACGGGGTGAAATAATTTCAGTAGGAACTGGTGCGTCCTCTAAGAGGCTCACTGTACCTCCGTCGGATGATAAAAAGACATAGATGGCAGGTGGAATGATAGTTGACACTTGAACAGGGAAAACCCTCAGGTAATAACTTGTGCCAGTGTCACTTTGTCCACCGGATACGTAAAGCTAATTGTCGCGGGATCGGCCTGCAGCCCAGCCTCAGCCATGACAGTGTTATTGAGGCGGTAACATCTTGGACAGATGGATTACAACAAGCGTCCCACGTATCCGCAGATATCATATTTTATTGTACAAAACAATGAAAATTTGTCTTCTGTAATGTGGCTCTGTGTTGTGGTCTCTCTAATACCCGACGTTTCGAAACACTCTGCTATCTTCATCGTTTATCTTCTTGAAATGCATGACCCTGAAGTTAAAGCAATACGATTCTCCGAAACGTCCGGACCTACATATCCAAAGACACGGCTTCAAATCCCAGGGAAATTGACTGTTCTTCAAAAGAGATGAGAGAACATGAAGCCTCACAAAGACTATGGCCAAGTGCGTGTAGCATTTCAATGTACGCACAGCATAACATTTCTGTGTAATGTATTCATTTCTGTGTAATGTATTCACATTAATATCATGAATATGCAATTCCGCAATTTCCGTGCTGCCGGACTAACATCTGTCATTTATAGTAAAAAGTCGACGTGACAAACTTGGCGGTATTCAGCACAACAGCCTGCAGTTTGTACACTTTCATATCTCATCAGCTTGCAGTACTTCAAATATGAATACAACATTAATATTTTCGGTGTTCTTGTGTCAACACCTAAACGCTTTCCATCCTTACATTTCCAAGATAAACACAGGTTTTAGAAAAGGAGTTTACAAGAACAAAAATTCTCTGAGACCCCGTTCTTTGCACGCGTACAAAATTTAAGGTACAACAGCAGAATTTAACTGAGTCAGTCCCAATAAACTGAGATGTGAACCACAATGATAGCCTGACACGTTGCGCTCACGAAACACTAATTATGTTGGAGGTGAGAGTGGCGCGAGGAAACACCGGAATTTCACTGGTCTGGCGTGGTCTGGTCTGGTGTGGTCTAGTGTGGATTGGACTGGTCTGGAATAGTCTGGCCTGGCCTGGCCTGGTATGGTATGGTCTGGAATGGTCTGGCCTGGACTGGTATGGTTTAGACTGTTCTGGTGTGGTCTGGCCTGGCCTGGTCTCTATTACGATACTTCAGTAGGAAAGTCCAGCGCAATTACATACCCTACTATAGCTAGCATGTACAGTCGGCACAAATTGCAGGTTTCACTCTGTAACATTTTTAAACCGACTTGTTGCTGCATACGATGCCTTTACAAAGGTCGAAATTCGTCATGTAAGAAACTGTCCAATAGCCATCACGCAAGTCGAAACATTCAGATAGGAGAATGCTAAATCATCACAACAGAGTAGAAGCCATTCAGGTTTGTTCCGTTTTCGTCAGTGATGGTCTGTTCATCATTTTCTTAGACCCAGCAACGTTTTTCTGCCTGTCGATATGTATGGGAAAGTGCATCGTTCGTTAGCAATAGGTTTTGCGTAAAGCAACCTTCCACGAAAGCTTTATTTAGAAATAAAACTTAATTCCCTTTAACTGCTTCTTTGTTGTATACTGTATAATGTATACTGTATAATGTGTACTGTATATTGTATAATGTGTACTGTATACTGTACAATATATACTGTATAATGTGTACTGTATACTGTATAATGTGTACTGTATACTGTATAATGTGTACTGTATATTGTATAATGTGTACTGCATACTGTACAATATATACTGTATAATGTGTACTGTATACTGTATAATGTGTACTGTATACTGTATAATGTGTACTGTATATTGTATAATGTGTACTGTATACTGTAAAATATATACTGTATAATGTGTACTGTATACTGTATAATGTGTACTGTATACTGTATATTGTATAATGTATACTGTATAATGTGTAATGTATACTGTATAATGTGTACTGTATAATGTGTACTATATAATGTATACTGTATAATGTGTAATGTGTACTGTATAATGTATAATGTAAACTGTATAATGTGTACTGTATACTGTATAATGTGAATAATATACAGTATAATGTGTACTGTATACTGTATAATGTGTACTGTATAAGGTGTACTGTATACTGTATAATGTATACTGTATAATATGTACTGTATAATCCATAATGTATACTGTATAATGTGTACTGTATACTGTATAATGTGTACTGTATACTGTATATTGTATAATGTATACTGTATAATGTGTACTGTATACTGTAAAATGTGAATAATATACTGTATAATGTGTACTGTATACTGTATATAGTGTACTGTATAATGTGTACTGTATACTGTATAATGTATACTGTATAATGTGTAAAGTATACTGTATAATGTGTACTGTATACTGTAAAATGTGTACTGTATACTGTATAATAATACTGAATAATGTGTACTGTATACTCTAAATGTGTACTGTATACTGTATAATATGCACTGTATACTGTATAATTATAATGTGTAATATTACTGCATAATGTATACTGTATAAAGTGTACTGTATACCGTATAATGAGTACCGAATACTGTATAATATATACTGTATAATGTGCACTGTATACTGTATAATGTACACTGTATACGGTATAATGTATACTATGTAATGTGTACTGTATACTCCATAATGTATACTGTGTAAGGTGTACTGTATAATGTATACTGTATAATGTATACTGTATAATGTATACTTATAATGTGTACTGTATACTGTATGATGTATACTGTATCCTGTATAATGTGTACTGTATACTATATAATGTATACTGTATAATGTGTACTGTATACTGTATAATATGTACTGTATACGGTATAATGTATACTGTATAATTTTTACTGTATAATGTGTATTATATACTGTATAATGTGTACTGTATACTGTATGTGTACTTTATATTGTATAATGTGTACTGTATACTGTATAATGTGTACTGTATACTGTACAATGTATACTGTATAAAGTACAATGTATACTGTATAATATGTACTGTATACTGTATAATGTGTACTGTATATTGTAAATTATATACTGTATAATGTGTATTTATACTGTATAATGTGTTCCGTATAATGTGTGCGGTATAATGTATATTGTATAATGTGTACTCTATAATGAATACTGTGTAATGTGTACTTTGTACTGTATAATGTTTACTTATAATGTATACTGTATAATGTATAATGTGTACTGTATACTGTATAATATATATTGAACACAGTATAATGTATACTGTAAAATGTGTACTGTATAATATTTACTTTATACAGTATAATGTATACTGAATACTGTATAATGTATACTGTCTACTGTAAAGTGTATACTGTATAATGTGTACTGTATACTGTATAATTTATATTGAATACTGTATAATGTATACTGTATACTGTAAAATGTATACTGTAAAATATATACTGTGTAATATATACTGTATAATGTTAACTGTGTACTGTCTAATATAATTGAATACTGTATAATGTATACTGTAAAATGTATACTGTATAATGTGTACTGTATAGTTTGTACTGTATACTGTATAATGTATATTGAATACTGTATAATGTGTACTGTTTAATGTATACTGTATAATGTGTACTCTATACTGTATATTGAATACAGTATAATGTATTTTGAATACTGTGCAATTTATACTGTATACTTTAAATGTATACTGCATAATGTATACTTTGTACTGTAAATTGTATACTGTATAATGTATACTGTATAATGTGTACCGTATACTGTAAATTGTGAACTGTATAATGTATATTGAATACTGTATAATGTATACTTTATAATGCACATTGTATACTGTTTACTGAATACCGTATACAGTGTACTGCATACTGTAAAATGTACACTGTATACCGTTTTCTGTAACTGTATATCCTCCAAATAATCTTAAGAATTCATCTCCACTCTTCTCAGTTCTTCTCTCGCGCTGTTCTATTCAATTCCAATTTTCACGCTGCTGTACGAGTATGAGCGACGGTAAAGCAGTATGAGCGACGGTAAAGCAGTATGAGCGACGGTACAGGAGTATGAGCGACGGTACAGCAGTATGAGCGACGGTATAGCAGTATGAACGACTGTACAGCAGTATGAGCGACGGTACAGGAGTATGAGCGACGGTACAGGAGTATGAGCGACGGTACAGCAGTATGAGCGACTGTACAGCAGTATGAGCGACGGTACAGGAGTATGAGCGACGGTACAGCAGTATGAGCGACGGTACAGGAGTATGAGCGACGGTACTGCAGTATGAGCGACGGTACAGGAGTATGAGCGACGGTACACAACACAAACAGCTTGCCTAATTTCAGTGTTGTTTCCTTCTTTAAATGTGTTCCGAAATATTCAATATAAATATTGATCCTTTTGTATCTTATTATATATGAAATAACGACAGACAAGATTTTTGTCGATGTTGTCTCTTTACTATTGACATCAGTCAACTACACACAGGACTGCAGAACCTTAACTGGTCCAGTTCCCCCACCAAGAGCATAGCATCCTGTCTTAAACTGTCATAACTTTTCAGGAACATACGTCAGCCTAAATTCCAAGCACAAAGTTAAGCAGGACGGCACGGATCATTAATCTTGCACGAACCGACCTGTCATTCACTCAACCCACTGACGCACTGCCTTTACCTCACAGATCATCTGTACTATAATTTGCGTAAGAGCTTCCAATTAATGTGATTACAGCAGCTCCTCTATGACTGATAGACACAGAAACGCTACAGGATTATCGGTTAGGCACAGTAAAGGTACAGCACTTTCTGGACAGGCACTTACGGCGCCAGGAGGTTGAGGCTCCCCGAATTTCCAGTCGGCACATGGAAATGGCAAGGTTGACAGCCCTACGCACCGGCCGTGTGTACCCTTCAGGAAATACCTCTGGTACTCATTTCTGTTAGAGACTGAGTTGAGCCCATGGTCACAGTGCGGCCGGAAGGATTGTGTCAGTGACAAATAACAGTCAAAATATCGAAGCCACGACCTTCCGGCTTGTAGCGCAGTGCCTGAACAGATTACGTCAATGTGTACCCCCCCCCCGAACACAACGCATACCGCTTGAAATATTACTACGTTAATATAACAACACGCACGCACACGCGCACACACACATGTTTTTCCTTAGGAGCTTCACTATTATGTTGCTGTCGGAGTGGGACAGACGTGCAGTAAAGTGACTTTGACCTAATGGTGGACATTCTCTTGAACACAGTGAGAGAAAGTTTCTGTTTTGGAAATCTCCGGGCAGTGAACATTCAGGATTGTGACTTTCGGAGCAACTTAACGTTTCTCCGAAAACTATATACGTGTAACCATCGGTAAGAATTTTTCACAGCCCGCAACATCACAGCATAAATCAACACTCAGCATAAGCCCCTTAATATCTCGATCTGTACAGGATTCTCCCGTATACAAGGCAGACCAAGTGTCACTGTGCTGTGCGATATTCGACGGTTCCAACAAGCCGCTGCTGGGGATATAGCTTTTCGTGACGTTTCGCCAAGCAGCGACACAGACAGGAAAGAAATTATTCCGCCCTCTGAAATTCCACCGCACGTCTGCAGCAGTTGTACTACACACCATTAAAACCCGGAACTGCTTCCCGCTCGCGATGACCTCGTGTTACGTGAGCGTTGCAGCTGGAAATAGAAACGTTAAGCAGCGGAACTAGACACTTATTGCAGCGGGCGGCTCGGCGGTACTTCAAGAGCTTGGTTGTGTATGGATGGCGTCGCTTGTATACAATAAACCGCTTAGCTCAAAAGTAAGACGTGTTCTTTATACTGTTATATCTGCCACAAAATACTGAAGATAAGTAAGCAAGAGTGAATTTGTTTGTTGTTATTTTGCGTGGCGTTCGCGAAATTGCAAACAGCGACATGACGAAGCTACGTCGTGTGTGTCCGCGTGGGTCAACTCGGCTCCGACTGGATGGATTTTCATGGAACTTGAGAGTTTTGCGAACATATGTCCAGAAAAGTAAAGTTTCATTAAAATCTGACACGAATAACCAGTACTGTTACCTAGGAAGTGTGTCATCCCCGTTATGTGTGTGTGTGAATCTAGCAAAAGGTATGTAGTCAAACACAACTGTGTCACATGAGGTGTATTTAATGACTATACAATGGAAACAACTACATGTTTCGGCCTGTATTGGCTATGCATATAGCTAGCCCTTAAGTTCCCTAGACAACCTGATGATGGCCAATACAGGCCGAAACATGTAGTTATTTCATAGTCATTAAATACACATCAGTGATTAAGTTGTGTTTGACTACATACCTTTCCCCAGTACTGTTACCGTTGATCCTGGTTCGAGGCCAGATAAAAAATATGCTCGGAGGAGAGACAGGCAAAAATACGTGACAAGAATAAAGTAAAATTTGGGATTTCCAGAAAAAGGATTTCTTTTGTGTGCCATACACTGGTACGTTGTGAAGGTGTGGGCTTCAAGGTTACTGGTATTAAGATTATGACTATGTTTATCACGCGAAGGGATGTGGCATGCTTTTAGCTAGTGTTACAACCATATTGCTGCTCTGTCTCCCTGGGAACGGTACATTCTGTGCCCCTTTCGGCATACAACAGTCAGCCAGCTGTTATGCTTGATGAGTGTACAGGCCGTGAAGCGTGCACAGGCTGGGTTTGGGGACTTCTTAGTGGACAGTGGTGTGAGCAGGTTGAAGGGGAAGTGTGACGATAGTAAAGAGGTGTGTTTTGTTGATACAATTTGTAACTGTGCCGGACACAAATAGATTGATTGTGAATAGTAAAGTGTAAGAATTGAAGTGACTGTGACAATAAAACTAAGAGGCCAAACCACAAATATCCTTCTTGTCATCCAGACGGTAGACACTTAACG
>Ga0136643_10016918_pt1 | contig 10974 bp, 7 predicted proteins | sample TergutLab28metaG_FD_96883 | JGI IMG/M metagenome (GOLD analysis project Ga0136643, IMG submission 96883) | Labiotermes labralis P1 segment gut microbial communities from Petit-Saut dam, French Guiana - Lab288 P1 (version 3) (version 3) | ecosystem: Host-associated > Arthropoda: Insects >... | reverse complement strand
GGCTCACGAGGCTGAGTGGACCCCGTTCCAGACCCACTACTACTCAGAAAATCTGGTAGCGCCGGGGATCGAACCCGGGACCTCTGTATCTGTAGCCAGAAACTCTGACCACTAGATCACAGAATACTATATACGTAATTTTGGCCCACTCTATATATAAATTGTGAGTACAATAGGGAGTGTAGAAAGGTCTTTAACTATTATAAATTTATGTATAAATGTAAATGACAATACAGGCAATGTACGTATAAACGTAATATTTGGGCGCTTTCTTGTAACCATTGTTCCGGTGGAAAAGCATTAAATATTATATGTTGTGAGTGTGTGCGTAGCCTTAGGTACCCGGCATGCAATGCGCGTGCGCCATATTTTCATCTGTAGCCTCTTCGGCTCTAGAATATTATATTCGGCACGATTTTTAAAAAAGTTATTGAACATAAAATGTGTGTTTTGATTTTCTCTACAACTTTTGTCTGCAATGTTTCCCATTCTAAGAAAAAATGAGCGAGATGTGATCAAACATGTATATTGGTCTTCGCCTAAAATAGCCGTTATTCATGTCCGATTTTAATAATCCTTAAATTTTCACGGCAGTTTTTTGAAAAAAATACTCCAGTACCAAATTTCATGAAAATCCGTCCAGTGGGAGCCGGTTGTTGCATGCGGACAGACCGACGGACGGAGAGACAGACATGACGACGCTAATATTCGCATTTTACAATTTTGCGAACGCGTCTAAAAATGAATAAACTTGGTAAAGCATTACGTCTGATTGTTGAAGCAAATGTCCATCTTTTTCCTCCAAGATACTATGAATATCCAGTTGTATAGTGCCTTGGAAGACAAAGATAGACAGACGTGTGTTTCAACACATCAGATGTGTTGTCTGTCAGTTTTATTTTTGCTTATTTTATTCCTTTTTATTTGCATCTAAATCTTTAATAGTAAAGGCATTTCTTCACTCCACATTTCACTCACCTTCTATAGTGTATACTTTATATTAATGAATTTTGTGACGTATTGAAATGAATGAGATCTCAGTCCTATATGACAAGATAAGATTTACTAGAAAGTCTTGATAACGGAAAGGGGCTGATTGCTTGTTAACAAAACCCTAACCTATTTTGACGTTTTGCTGACCGTGCATCTCAGTATTTTTATCTCAGTATTTAACCAACATGATGCACAAAATTTGTTTCACAATAAGTTTTATTTCATGCCTCTACATGTTTCGAGCACATGTGCTCATCATCAGGAGGTCAAAATTGCATTACACAACCTCTGGTATCATCAAACCTATAGGTGATGATACCAGAGGCTGTGTAATGCATTTTTGACCTCCTGATGATGAGCACATGTGCTCGAAACATGTACAGGCATGAAATAAAACTTATTGTGAAACAAATTTTGTGCATCAAGTTGGTTAAATACTGAGATAAAGGTCTAACCGTCTACCAAAATTATTTCTGTATGCAAAAGCAATTTAGTCAACGCCATAATATATAAATAACCAACAAAATATACTTCAATGTTTATGACGTATTTTATTTACTATGTTCTCACTAACACATTTCGGTTGCTATGCCGACCATATTCACGGTGATATTATTACAAGTACAGGAAGGTACAAATGTGGTTAGTTGTGTCGCCGTCACTACGTAACAGTTAAAAGTATTATAATTCAGTTACAATTATACGAACAATGTAAATGTAGATTAAACATGGGTATTGATTAAAATCTTGGGAGTTAAATTTGTTTATTCTGATCTGATTATTGCATGGAAGATGGAACGTGTAATTCAGTGCCGTCTCTGTTTGCAGAATTTTATAAACTTGTGGGACTTGGAAGCCCCCCCCCCTCCCCAGTATAAATAATGCCTTAACACTTTAGTGTGGGTTTCTAACCCGTACGATGGGTCGTATTCTCTCATTGTAGTTTATTTCACCCACCTAGATGGCCGAAGTTTCTTAGGGGCCTATGCGTCAATTTTTCTTCTCAAAGTTTTCGTCTCAAAAGAATAATTCAGGCCGTAAAAGATTAAGACAGATTTATGCCAGTGCCACTGCATGCGCTTTTTTGGCTCACTATATTTTATCTCGCAAATAACAGAAATTGCTTCGGTGAAATTTTGTTTTACGGGTCTGCATTGAAGTAAGTGACTTAAATTTTGTGTTACGGGTCTGCACTGATGTAAGTGATTTAAATTTTGTGTTACGGGCCTGCACTGGTGTGTTTTAAATTTTGTTTTACGGGTCTGCATTGATGTAAGTGATTTTAATTTTGTGTTACGGGCCTGCACTGGTGTGTTTTAAATTTTGTGTTACGGGTTTGCACTGATGTAAGTGATTTAAATTTTGATCCGTTTTGGGACCAACATCAACATTAACTGTAGGAAGCTACAGTGCAACTCTCGTTTTTGACAGGCATGTCGCCGACTGCAGGCTCTTACACGAAGTTTGCACATCGCTAAGGTCGATACCGATATTCCGAATTATTTGTTGTCGGTATGGCGAGAGATGAGGATATAGCTACAAGCAAATGGCTGGAAAGTAAGATTTGTACTGTTTATTAACTTGTTAACTGTACAATTTGTTACTGTGTAGTGTTAGTACATGTAATGTTCTCCTTGTTCTTTGTTGGACACAAGACACGATTTGGGTAGAGGGGAGTGGAAGCAGCTTACGCTGTGTTAACCTGCACATTAGATGGAGCTGAATATTCGGCTTCAGGCCCCGGCCCTTTTACCTCCGTCTCAACTGAATAGAAGGCTGGTGGGTCTCCAGAGCTTGCGTGGACGCTTCGACTAATTGACAAATTTGTGATTCTGCCAGGAAACAAACCCGATTTCTCGGTCATCCAATTCGTAGCCTAGTCGGCCTGCTCTCTGAGCTGTCGGGGCTCCTGCAGTATCGATATACTTTGGAAAATATGCTTATATCCTCAGTGGGCCTAAAGTAGCTTAACGTCCAGTGAAGTGTCAAAGTTTTAAAGAATATTTCTGGAATAAGTGCATCTAGTATCACATAAGCGTCCTTAACTGGAAAACAATGCCTAGTTGCCAGGCAAGGCACGTACTGTCTCATACTGAATCATGTATCGTGGTACATGGATCTGTATTGCACGTACTTGGCCGTGTTCCAGCCCTGTTTGTTGTAACGCCATATTTAAATAGCCTCTTTAATTAGAACATAATCCGGATTTATGAATAACGTTTGAATTATTTTGATAAAATGGTATAGATTTTAAATACTTGATCCTCATTGAAATTATCAAATAATAATGCAACGCATTTGGTGTAGTTTTTGCCGTCATGGTTAATCATGATCAATTAGTTTTGAATCTAGATAGAACTGTATTGAATGTTCGGTTGTTTTAAAATAAAAAAGATTGAGGTTTGGGCCGAGAGTAAAAGTTTATCGCGTGAGTAATAATTCGGTGATGGCATTGATGTATTGTTACAATAGATCCTGCAGTCACGTAAAAAGGGGAGTTGGGGATTTAATGCAGTAGTATGTATCAGTGGGCAAAGGGGACATTTTTGATAATATTCTTGTCGGTGGATATTGGGTATCATCTGTACGCCATTCTCGAGACAATTCCCTGGCGTCATGTCCGTTACTGCAGCTCAGCTCACTGGCTGTTTTGTTGATATGTACTTACGGTTACGCAGCGAAATGCATGAGCGCCCATGCCGATGGCTGTGTGTTTGATGTAAACGTGGTCTTGGACCGACTGACCACTGGAGTTACAGATTGGCACCGCGCTCCGGGGCGTGAATATTTACTGGCGACATTATATTAACACTGCAGATCCTGTCGTGGTATCATCGCCGGCATCCTCTGAGGGGCTTGACAAGGGTAACGTCACATACAGAGAAGAAGGAGAAGAAATTAAGTTCAGTTACTGAATTAACAAATATTTTTTTCTTTACCTGTGTGATAGGTTAGTAAGTTGGTTATTACCTGTTTGGTTGGCTGCTAGTTTGGTTATTACCTGTTTGGTAGGCTGCTGATTTGGTTATTATATGTTTGGTAGGCTACTAGGTTGGTTATTACCTGTTTGGTATGCTGATAATTTGGTTATTGCCTGTTTGGTAGGCTGCTAGGTTGGTTATTACCTGTTTGGTATGCTGATAATTTGGTTATTGCCTGTTTGATAGGCTGCTAGGTTGGTTATTACCTGTTTGGTAGCTGATAATTTGGTTATTGCCTGTTTGATAGGCTGCTAGGTTGGTTATTACCTGTTTGGTAGCTGATAATTTGGTTATTACCTGTTTGGTATGCTGATAATTTGGTTATTGCCTGTTTGGTAGGCTACTAGGTTGGTTATTACCTGTATGGCATGCTGATAATTTGGTTCTTACCTGTTTGGTAGGCTTCTAGGTTAGTTATTACCTGTTTGGTATGCTGATAATTTGGTTATTACCTGTTTGGTATGCTGCGAGTTTGGTTGGATACAAAATTTAAATCGAAAAACGTGAATGGAAAACGTGCTTGGAAGAACTAGAAATAGTTGGTGTATATTGTTAAATGGTATATTTAGGATGTGGTTGGAGGTGTGTATTGGATTTTTCTGGTTCATTGGGGATCACTGAACGGCCTGTCGGAGTGGTGTGTGCACTCCTGATCCGTACTCGGTAAGTCCCACGTTCAAATCTCAGTCCGGAACCGGCCATCGTAACGTCAGTTTTTCTGACCTTCCAAGAAAATGTTGACGACCACTTCCTTCGATCTTTTCAGATTTACCAATGAGTATGCGCTGTATCGTTTTGTCACTGTGTAGTTTGGTTATTGATAGCACCGTTATAGGAATCGGAAGTAAAGAACATGGATAGGGTACAGCTGCTCTATGCAGGCATATATGTACTATTCCTCTTCCTGAGAGATTGTGAACTTCTCCAGGACAGTACTGCAATGAAGGAGGAACTCGGTAAATCAGCTTATATCCAGGGTTATTAGTACGAAACACCTAGCAGTTCATTGTTAGCAAACCAAACGAAAGACAGGCACCTACGCAAGTTTCTATATTAAAACCAACCAGATGCACAACATCTCAAATTTATTTTCGAACAACACTCTACATGTTTCGGACGGTCTCTCCGTTCATCATCAGGATTCTAAGACTGTACATACAGAAGGTTCTGTTTCTGTGGCTGCTGGCTAGCAAGCAACTACAGAACCTGCACGACATATACCTGATGCTATATGCAGTCTTAGGATGCTGATGATGTAGAGGGTTTTTCCAAAGTAAAATAAATTTGAGATGTGCATCTGGTTGGTTTTACTATAGAAATATATTACGATGCACGGTCCTACAAACGTCAAACCTACATAACTGGAAAGAGTAACCCAAAACATTTTTTTCCCAACCTATGATTTTTCGTTGGGGTATCCGCAGCTGACGATGACCACTTTACACGATATGCGAACTCGTCCCACATTTTGCATGAGGTACATGTCTTAGCGGATTTCAGTGCTCGATGGAACTTTTCGTTTAGTTTTTGATGACTGGTAGAAAAGGTTGTCTTAAATTGAATGGCCATTCTGAGTGCTTATACAGTGTGTCCCACTCGCTACCGAACCCGGCATTTCTTTAATAATTTTACCACTAATGAGGATATTGCAACGAAATTTAAAGTGTATCCTGTGTGAACTCACACATACACTAACACTCTCGAACAACAAACGTATTGTGTAGGCACCCTCAGCCAAATGACAGAGCGATCAGCAGAGAGGCGCGTCAGGCAGGAAACAGGCTGGCTGGCTCGCTGGCTGGCGGACCGCTGCTCCGCGTCGCAACAATTAGGCGCACTACAGACACATCCTCTTCATTTCTCACACAACGAACGTACTCCTGTTCAAATTTCGTTGCAATATCTTCATCGGTGTTAGAATTATTAAAGAAATGCCGGGTTCGGTAGCGAGTGGGACACACTGTATCTGAAGTGTTTTCCTTTCTGACTTCAGAGACGTGATCACTTCATAGGCTGTAAAATGACTTTTTGATTTGCTCCTGCCAAATGTGTATATGACGTTCTTTAAGGTAACGTATTTAGTTAACTCACAATGAATTACTGTATGCGTTGAGTTCTTTTGCAGTACCTCTGTAGTTAGCACAGCCGATTAGCTAGTCATCTGACAGTCTAATTAACTGGTGAACTGTGTGGCGGGCCCACCTTGTTTACTTTTAGGGACGAATTTGACTTGCGGAAGACAGGTTCACAACCAGTGGTTAAGCGTTATGTCAGGTCGAGTTCTTTCCAACAGGATTGCGAGACTTCAATGTGCAGGAACATAAGAATACGCCATCATTACGTCTTTCCTTCTCGGAACGTCTGGGTTTACGATTGTCGCGTGTTTTCCTATCTCTCTGCCCCGGATGTTTGAATTATCTGGTGTGAACAACACAGCCCAGCGATTTCTCCGTGGAAGCGACATTGCCGCCTGCCGCACGCGGATGTTTATTGTGACGTGTGCAATATATCAACAGATTTCCGCAAATCATTGTGGCGTACCGCTGGTGAAATGGCAAGTATCCATCAATACCTCCAACACTGTGCCACAGTGCTACTTTAGAAGTGCGGAAGACTGGTCTAAATCCAGTGCTGTCCGGGCAGTAATGGATTCAAAGATTTGAACACTGCACGAGTGTTCAGTGCGGTGCTGATATTTCATTCCAGTTTACACGATCATAACGTTTTATACGATGCACGTTAATGCTATTTGTATTTAGACGCCTAAGTGCCATTGGGCCGTTCGATGTATTTACTGCTTCTCCAATGTGCGTCACCACATGCTTTTCGTTTTATTCGTGTTAACGAATCTAGTTCAGCAAATAAATTCTGAAATTTATCGTTATATAATTTTCTTCATTCGCAGGCCGTCTGTTCTTTCTTAGGCATAGTGTACGAATGCACTATATTCAGCGCCCCAGTCTTGAACTTCTCGATTGCTGCTTCTTGAGAGCATGAGGACCAAGTTCCGCTCTCATCAGCACTTCAATTTGTACTGAGTTGGAAGGGTAAAATATACTGAACTGAATTGTGTGCGCATATTCCACATGTGTTGTCTGTTATGCTTCATTCGTAATTGGCCTTGTAGTTGGTTTTCTCGTACACAAAATATCTTCTTCCAAATCTGCCCGCATGACACAGAACATTCATTTTTATTCTGTTTTGTTAACTATTCACAAGTTCGCAGAAATATTGTTGCGAAAGCTCCGACTCTTAAATATAGGTTCTTGTATTATAAATCCATTTGCATTATCCTTTCTACAGAACATCCACAGTTTGATTTCATTGTAAAGTATGCGTAATTTCGGATGGATTCGGATGACAAAGTACTCCTGCAACATTCGGTGTGTTTACAATAGAAGATTTGGACTAGATCTTAATTTGGTTTTCAAGACAAAAACATTATATTGATGTAATTGCCTGTAAGGCTGGCAGACGTGTAGGAATTGTACCTTAGGTAGGCCTATACTTCGTTTGCAAACCAGGCTATACAACACACTCATTTTCGAAAAGAACGGTTGACAGACGACCGCCATTTAATTTCTCGTGTTAGTAGATTAAAACTATTAACATTACACACACAATGAACAATTAGTAGAGATAATTAATGTAAAGATGTCGATGATCGCAATTGTTTCTTGGTGTGAAAAATTCCAACTTCATAGCTTTCCTTATATTAATTTTGTACTTATATCGGGAAAACATGAACGTCTGTCGCTGTCACAGAGTTCAGCGTAGACTGCTTTTACTGAAACGTGTAATTTTACTGGCATCAGGTTTACTGTACTGATGGCTTTAATTTTGTGAGTGGAAACGGAAGTACCACAAAGGCGGGCACCAAGGACGTTATCTTGAAATTAAGTGAAATAGTTAATTGGTCTGGAAATTCATGTAGAAATTGCGTTCGTTTTAACTTCTCTTGCGTTTGGAGATTTGAGGTTTTCACAATAGTGCTCCATAAGATTCTTGTTACGCCTCTTAGACTGGGAAATGTTTACCGGCGTCTCGAAGTATCACAGGTTCTTCATCTTCAAGATTCAGGAGCTTAAGAAGAGGAGACGGAATAACACTGAAGATGGAAGGCTCTACGGTCTCTCGAAACGTCGATGTCTTCCGTTTGACACAAAAACAATCAGATTTTTTTTTTGATAGGAGCCATACTGTTGTGTTATAGTATAACTAGTTGCTCGTTCAGTTGAAACACAGCAATAAATTCAATAACGTGAGGTTTGCTAGATGTTTCGGTTACAAGTAACCATTATCAGGCAGACTGCACTGAACATGTCATGTCCACATACTGAAATATCTGCCTGATGATGTTTTTTTTAAAGGAACTGAAACGACTTTCGTCTAAATGCCATTGCCATCACGGCGAATCTGCATTGACCATACAGAGAACAACTCACCCTGAAAAGGGCCACCACTAGATATCAACAGCAGATCTTCCAGCCTGCATGCAAAGCAATTTTATTTTATGTTTAATATTCAATATGTAAAATATCATTTCTGAATTGTATCTTTATAATGTATTTTATATAGAATTACCACGAATATTTTAACTACAATTTGTAATACGAGATCTCGTAACGTTCAAAGTATCAACAATTGTACACACAAACCACTCTGAAGACTAGCCTGAAGATAGCTCTGTGTACGAACCGAGACATGTAGCTAGAAATACAACTTCTAATAAACCGAGAGTTGTGTACGACTATATAATTTTATAATTTTTACAGACATATACTGATGATGGTTACTTGTAACCGAAACATGTTGCAAACTCTACATTAATGAATATATTGTTGTGTTTTGGCTGAACGATCATTTTGGTTAAACAGTAAGGCGGCCGAATATTTTGTATATATTTGTTTATTAGTTAGAACGATTGCTGGCCACCGCCATCAGTTATAAATTTAAACTACCAACGTACATTCAAGAACCGTTGGTGAAGGGTAGGAAGGGTTACCTACAGAGATTGAAAAGAGAATAAGGTTAGCAGCTGATAACGGAATTGGGTGATGCTGGCAGTCGAGTATGAGAGTGGTGTGAGTCAGGTGGTGGAGAGTGTGGTAACCTAAAACAGCAGGTTACAAGTTCGGGAATGATTTGACTGTTGGTTTTCCTTTAGTTAGAACGTGATTATTATGTGATTAACTGAACAAGCTCTGACGTTGCATCTCAAATACAAATAAATACATAAATATAGTGAAGGTTATGCGTGGATCCGATGAACCACACCCTTTCCCGAAAGAAGTTCTCCTACCAGACTGAGCACGTCGGGATATGAAAGTTACAAAGGGTGATCGTGTATAATCAGAAGATTGAACGTTATTTTTCCTGCGTTCTGTGAGCAGTGTGCGTAAAATAGATGCGTAATTTAAAAAGTTTACATGTATTTGTCTTTGTATATCTGGACATGTTGCAAGGCTTTGAGCGAAATTTGATACTGGGCATTCCTCAGAGAAATATGTTCCATGAATGGCAGTAATTGTCCAACAAGATACAACAATATACAGTTTATTTATATCTATAAACCGCTCTACATGTTTCGGGTGGTATCTCCACCCATCATCAGAAGCTCATGTCACTGTATCCACAGCACCTACCATTAGTAAAACCGTAACTGCAACCTGTCGTGAACGTGACTGGACGGGAACTGCAGTTCCCTTCCAGTCACGTTACAAAATTTGTGTCTAAAAATACTGTAAACATTATTACGATCATGAATGAAGTATTATCGATATACTGAGCAATTCTGAAACCAGCTTCATGAAGCGGAGTCCGTCAAGCCAACAGTTTCTTAGCTGGCAAAGTTCTGAAGCTTTCTGATAGTCACAGCTCAGATCTGAACGTGTTGAGAAAAGAGTGACAGGGTTGTTTGTCGTGTGTGCTTTAAGCAGTTCCAATACGTGCGGACGGACAAATATGTCATTATTCGTTGAGTGCTCTCTATAAATGCATGCAGTCCGTCCGGACTAGCCCCCGTTGATGGTATAGTGTTGTATTTGGCTATGGTGTTTCGAGGTTACAGAATAAACACCCCAAGCTCTGTGATTAGTCGTACCCTCTGAAACAGAAGGCCCAATGGGAGAGCAGTCGGCACTGGAGTCACGCTCTTTGCATTGAACTGTTGGGAGTATCATAGGCGCTCGATTTGTGTGACGTTATTGCATTTTTGTGGCAAATACTAAAAAATGAGGGCAGTTATTTTTAACTGCGCCATGTTGGTCGCAGCTGCAGCTTCGTACTTGGGAGTGCCGCCGTTTGAATCCCTGGAAGCATCTCTCACTTCTTGTCAGCCTGCTCATTCGAAAGTCGGGCTATTACCTCGTAGTTAGCCACGGCATCCGCGTTTCGTGTCTTCTCATGTTCACAGAACCTTTTAATGCATTCAGCATTCTCCACATTTTATTAAGTCTGAAAGTTCGTTCTTGTGTCCAGAAGAGCCTGGCATTTAGCCCTATTCTGCGTGTGATGAATCCATTCCCCGCCCTCCCTTCATTTCATGTAAAAGTAAAGTGATCCCGTTAGAGGCCCGGTGTGGTCCACAGGCTGGGTAAAGGTATAGCTGTACTCTTCCATGACCGCGGCACTAGAAGGGGGTGAGTGGTCAGCAGCACGCCCCGACCGCACTTTACCCTCGGGAAAGACCCGGTACCCATTTTACAGGAGGCTGGGTGGGCCCCAGGGCTGGTCTGGACGGGCAGAAAATCTCGTCCCCACCGGGATTCGATCCCGGACCGTCCAGCCCGTAGCTCAGACCCATGTCATGTAAAAGCCATTTAAATATCCTCCTACCACCCACGCCTAGGTTTCAAAGCTATCTCTTTCGCTCAGATTTCGTCACTAACACCGTCTCTCCCCCCCCCCCCCCTTTACTCCCCCACTGCCTCACCTCTACCCCTCCTCCTCTGAACACCCTAACAAAAATATATAGCGGGGGACCAATTTCTGTTTTTCC
>Ga0136643_10016915_pt1 | contig 10975 bp, 3 predicted proteins | sample TergutLab28metaG_FD_96883 | JGI IMG/M metagenome (GOLD analysis project Ga0136643, IMG submission 96883) | Labiotermes labralis P1 segment gut microbial communities from Petit-Saut dam, French Guiana - Lab288 P1 (version 3) (version 3) | ecosystem: Host-associated > Arthropoda: Insects >... | reverse complement strand
TAGTGTATCTTCATATTGCGTCTATTACAACCACCTAATGCACAAATATGTGTCACAATATTTTCTCTTTATATATTGTTCACTCCTACATGTCTCGACACCTCTGTGTCATCATCAGGGAGTTTCAAAACTTGTACTTCGCTAAGTTACATACGTTCTTAGAATTAAAACTGTTAAAATTGCAACATTATTAGATAAAAATATTAGTTGGTCATCGCTGACTGATACAATATAGTCTGAGCGACGTTACAATATCTTGCGAAAGCAGTGTGTTTTCGTGGCTGCATATACAATGTTATTGTTACTTTTGTTTGTATGTTGGTCTTGCATGTTTTAATTCTAAGAAATTATGTAACTTAGCGAAGTACAAGTATTCACACTCCCTGATGAAGACACAAAGACGTCCAAACATGTTGGAGTGAACATTATATGAAGAGAAACTACTGTGATATATATTTATGCATTAGTTGGTTGTAATAAAAATAATGAATGGAAAATGTTGAGGTAAAATTCAGAATTCTCAGAGTTAAACCTTCAGTTGCAAGAAATAACCACTACAGGTTAAAGGGTTAGTTTTGGAAAGTACTGTACTTCATACTGGCCTTGCGCTCGAGTGGTTAGCACTCCTGCTTCTTAGTGGAAGGCTCCTGATTTTTCTCAGTCTAGTCTAGCAAATGTCGAGGTAGTAGGAGGTACTTTAAATTAGAATACATTCGTCTCATTTTATAGCCTTTACAATTTATACTTGTAATTGGACGCTGCTGTTACAATCAAATTCCAGGACTCGTTCACCAGCGGCGGATGTCGACGAAATTCGGTGTCTTTTTGCCGACATCAGATCATGTTTGACCTAATTACTGAGATTTAGTTCGCGATGACATTTACACTGGAGTGTCATAAAATACGTGAATGAAATAAGTAATTTCACCTTAGCGGGTGCTGGCACTGTCACCGGTGTGTGTGTGTGAGGAGATGCATTGTTGAGATAAGACCATAAGCTGCGATTACAAAACGCCTGCTGGTATGCAAAATACGTATAAGTGGCATTTTCGTGCAGACGTGCTAATAACTGATTTATGACCGTGTTCTGTTCAGTGAACTCTATGGTTTGAAATTTCAGCAGCTGTAGTTGCATATATGCTTATATGGATTCGAAAATACATTACTATATAAGGAAGAATCGAACATCTTTCTTTCCCAGTTTTTATTGTTTTCCACTCAACCACGCATTTCCTCACTCAGTACGATAATAGAACCACCACGAGCAGTGTGTAATATCAGCTTCATGTCTGGTATGAATTCCAACAAGACAGTATCGAATTTGGTGATTACTCTTGAGCAGATAACAAGCCCTGTACTTTTCTAAGTTCCGGTTATGTGACGCATTCGGTACGAAATCAGCCTTGTGTTATAAGACTAAAATCCTTCATCCACTATCTATCCACTCATATATAACCTGAAGGAAAGAGACCACTTGGGAGACCCAGGTGTAGATTGGAGGATAATATTGAGTTGGCTCAGAATAGGGACAGGTGGCGGGCACTTGTGACTGCGGTAATGAACTGTTGGGTTCCATAAAATGCGGAAAATTTCTTGACTAGCTGAAAATTTCTTAGACTTTCAAGAAGGACTCTGCTCTATGGAGTAAGTAAGTAAGTAAGTAAGTAAGTAAGTAAATAGTATCCACTCAAATGTTCCCTTCCATGAACACACTAACCCGTCGCTCATTAACACCATACACCACAGTAATTTCAGCTCTGCAACAATCAAAACGCCACGAAACGTGTCGTAAAATAAATACAGAATTAGGTAATAAATTTTCCGTGTTGCAATAACTGCTTGCCGCTCAGACTGTTGCTGTTAACACTGCACGTTTTGCAGCTAAGAATGGCCTTGATGTCCGCTGCCATGCTGGATCGAGTTCTGGCCGTCTTCTCGGTGAATACCTCCCTGCGATCAGATTGACCTCGGGTACAGTCAGGCACGCAATGTTGGAAGCATTACTTTGTGTACGGAATTTCAGAGCATTAGCAACTGAACTGAACAGAAACTAATTTACGTAGTTCTTCCATTTAACATTAATACGACATGGGTAAGGTGACTGGTGTATAACAGTTTAATTATTGCGTCTACTCTAATATTTCCTGTAGACTATTTGCACGGCTGTAAGGCTTACTGTCTTTCCTTGTAATTCGTCCCGAAAAATTGACTGTCATTGACATTGCTATTTGGGATAAAATGTTTACTAATAATGATTACAGAAGAAGAAACGTGTAACAAACGATGAAGATTGGAAAATGAATACTTGTAATGGGCGTGTACTACAGAAAACCTTGTATTAGCAAGTACAGCCCTGGGAATATGCTGGCAACTATAGGCATAACTTGGCTAAATCGACAGTGGGTATTTGGACTCAAGTCAAGGAGTCGGGTTAGAATTATGGGTGCGATTGTCTTGCACCATATACATACACTCATTTCTTAAACCTTAACCCTGCTATTTTTATTTGCCCCTCTTCAACTCAGAAGTCCGCCCCCCCCCCAAAAAAAAACAACTGTTCTTACGTATAAGAATATTGAAGGGGGAATTTGCCCCCTTTGTTCCCCCATACCAAGGTTAGGCCAATGCTGGTAACCCAACAAATAAAATATTTGAAAGGACTGCACCTACGCCAATGTAATGTGCAGGATAATTTAAGTATTTGTAAGCAGGAATGCGCGCAAGGTACTGATACAAATACGAGAATGACGTGTGTCGTTACGATGATTATTAAACGCTACCTCCCTCCTCCCCCTTCCCTCAGGAAAATTCAGGGGTAACTCGTCGATTAGGCCATGATTGCTTCCTTTTAAACGCTTTTCAATTCAACGTTAGAAAGGCATCGAAGATACTGGCGGGATGATAAAAGAAATCATAAAAACGTAACAGAGTTGAGGAAAATACGTGTATGGATATGACATTCACTAACGGAGTCTTAACAGTACTTTTACAGCAGCAGCAGTAGCGAGTGGCAGAGGATTTTGAATACTCAATGGGTGAGGTCGTCGGAAGGTTTGCACTATACTCGTATTGCTCCATAATTTGTCATAAAAAATCGGACAATGCTAAGAAACCCCTGTCAGAGTAACAATGAGATATAACACACCGAATGTCCACCCTGCGGCCTCTCTATTCACGAACATGTCAAAAACAAACAAGAAATGAAGAATTTCTCCCACGTGCAATAAAATAGATAATGAAAGCAATTGAAGGAATTCGGAAAAGAATCAAGATTTCTTTAATAGGACAGTATATGATTATATATTTTTGAACCATGCTATATTTATATGAGAATCTTATGTTTATTGGACCGTGCATCATCTTGATAGTTGAATAAAGAGAGAACAACTTGATGTCACTTGCTTTATTATTTCATTATTTACTGCTCAACATGTATCGGATGTTAATACATGCGATACATATTGAGCAGTAAATAATGAAATAATAAAGCAAGTGACATCAAGTTGGCCTCTCTTTATTCAACTACTTGTATGACAGTTTCAAACAAATACACGAAATGTGTATCAACGCAACTTTGAGGCGCCTTTGCATATTTGCGTATTTGTACGGTGGAAAAGAAAAAATTATTAAATATTGCGATTGTGTGTCTGCATTCTTGCCATAATTATCCCGCTTGAAATGCCCATGCGCCATATCATATTGTCATTTGTGGCCTGTCTGACTGTACCATATTTTTTCACATTATCTCATAAAAGACAAGATTAAAAAATATATATTGGACATAGAATATGTGTTTGGATTTTCCCTACAGACTGAGTCTGTATAATTTCTCACTCTACAAAGAATTCAGCGATATATTTTCACAAAGATACTAACGTCTTCATGTAAAGTACCCGTTATTTGCGTCTGATTTTTATGAACATTAATTTTCTGGACAGATTTTCGAAAAATATACAAATATAAAATTTCGCGAAAATCAGTCCAGTGGGAGTCAAGTTGTTCCAAGCGAAGAGATGGATGGACGGTTAGACACTACGAAGCTGTTAGTCACTTTTCGCAATTTTGCGAATTTGCCTGAAAGATAGTAATTAAATATGCGTATATGAAATTGTTAAGCAAAAAAAAAAACATTTTAACTTCATTAGCATTGTTTTGAAACTCAATTATAAATTTTCACCAGTTTAATCAGTTTATGAAAATTTACTAAACCATTAATTTGTAATAATACTTTTCTTAAATATCTTTTATTTCATTTAGAACAAATTGCAATATCGGAATTTGTATACGCTATGCTTGAACTTCGTAATATTTTCCAGAACGTTTAGGAAGATTAATTGCATGCTCTGCATAAAACACAATTATGTGTACTGGCGACAACACCTCGTAACTCGCGCACAGCCCTTTCTTGTTCTTTTGGCCAAGATAGGAAAAATTATATTCGTTCGCTTCTAAGAGATCAGTGATTTCATTTATCTAATTAAGAAAGTTTCTTGCCACCTGGTAAAAAAGACACCCAACACAACTCCGCGTAATATTGTAATTCTTCATAATCAATTTCCATGTCACGACGAAGAGATTCAAAATGCCCATGATTTCAAATTTTAGCACATAGAAATTGGCGCTGATTTTGCCAGTTTCGAAATGTTGTTTAGTTTCAATGTCGTAGATAAATTTTAGTGTAATATGAAATAAAAATTATGAATTTTGCCCCCAACTCCTTCAAATGTTTTCGCCACAATACCACCCTTAGAAACAGCCACTGTAAGAGAAACAACCTTCACTAAATTACTAAGTACAAAACCTCGTTAAGCGGCTTTTCATTTCCTCGTAAATATTTTCTTCAACAGAAAGAATTTCTACCAGTAATAATTAAGTGCACTCAAAATAAGGGAACTTCTTCAGCAAAACTACATTTTATGTGAAACCACGAGCAGTATTTTTAATATCTCTGTTTTTCTCTGTTGCTACTGAATAGGCTTGAAAATCTTTACTTGATGTTTTTAACTTATCTCTCCAGCTACCGTCATCATGCACTCAAGCCACCTGGTTGCTAGTGAGACAGAAATATTTGATCAGTCAACATGATCATGTCACACGACCAACCCCTCTATTTGTTACACTCTTACGGTAAGAGACAACGGTGAATGGCCAAGGGGGAAAAATAGGTTTGGGTTCAAAAAATTCTTTAAATATCTACCGGCCAAGAGGCAGCCAAAAAACATGAAAGCGATGCATGTGGGTCGAGAGTCGCGGGTAGTAGGGAGATTCTTTTTTGTCTTTTCAGGAACTTTGGCTTTCCTCCCCCCACATCCATAAAATCTTTCCCACAAACTGCAGAGCACCGGAAGTTAAGAAAAGACTGCAGGACTCATGGACTCTTCTTCCAATGAGGGGTAATCATACGAACACAAATTTATTATGCAGGAATAGGGAAGGCAGTGACCTTGACTCAACAACACAATTTTTTCTATGTACACCGACGACCCCAGAACGTAAGGAGTGATTTTTTGTTGTAATGGTGAATGGAAAAGAAGAATAATAGGCAACAAGGGGAATAACTCGAATCTGACAGATCTGTAGAGGTTTGTGACAAATATGCTCTTTTGATGACAGGAGCTGAACCACCCCTCCTGATATATCGTGTAGACCTCCATCAAATAGGGTTTCAAAAATGGAAAATGCATACTATAAAATTGTTCTGTATTTTTCACTGGTTTGATGTCCTCATCCTTTGCGGAAAACTAGTTTGCATGTTTCAGTAGCTGCCGATACTAGGGGTAGACGTGTTTTTAACGCAACGGCACAACACTTATACTTGTCAACTATTGGAGTTAATTATACAATGCTTTTTGTGTTTGCCGTGGTGATATTTCACCCAAATATTTTGCTAGGAAAAGCACCAAAATTTTAAATAGAGATTTTAAGACTTTGCCGTAATTGATCCTCATATACTTAGTCTTACTTCGTTGTCCTATTGGTAACGTTAAACTTCGGGGCTCAACTTTGTGGCCCTAGAATTTTGTAAAATGAATGGGAAAGACAGCCGTGGAAATAAAGAATTTGACTGAAAGAATTAGAACGGACTGGCCTCCAGAAGTATGTATGATGATCTCGGAAGCCCGTTCGTTGCTGCTTTTAATACCGGACAGGACGGACGGACGGACGGACACATGTACATATTTAACAGGGTTCAGAATGAGAAACTGTCTCCCTGAAAATTTCTTTCGAATGTCTGGTACCTGAAGCTGGCCCATTCGAAAGCACGTAAACGGGGAGGGGGATTGACTGAAATCTGGTAGTAGAATGGCACGGTTCAAAGAAGTTAATACAAATGTGGCAAAGTAAAGGATTCTCAGCCAGTAGAATCAGCCTCAGTATTACATTAACACTTTATATTCAGGCTCTCACGTGATGTTTATCAAAGAGTTTTCCCCAACAAATTTCCATACCTATTCCCTGTATTCAGATGCTAGTAACATGTCCATTCACTTACAGTTACATCCCTAAATTTCTGTAACCTAACAGTACTGGGTAAAATGTGTAAGCATTGCCCCATGAAGGAGCAAGAAGGGCGTGAAGATAACAATCGGTTATTTTAAACATAGGAATTATATGAAGCTGGGTCTTGGGCTTCACACTCTGGTTGTTATATCCTCGATGTCCATTCCATAGGAAGCCGGGTGTTACGCAGTCTATCTGGACTTGGTGGCCATAACAAGAAGCGCTGCCCCCAATAGTACGTCACACTACGTCTGGTAGGCCACCTGTTTCAATTAAGATGCTTCTCCTCTCTCCGCGTCTTTCGCGAAATTGCGAAAAGCGACTAATAGCTTTGCATTGTCTGGCTGTCCGTCCGTCTGTCCGCGTGGAACAACACGGTTTCCACTGGACGGATTGTCATGAAATTTGGTATTTGCTTATTTTTCGAGAATCTGTGTAGAAAATTCGAGTTTCATTAAAATCAGACTAGAATAACGAATGCTTTACGTGAAGAAGTATGTACATTTATGATAATATCTAGCTCAGTTCTTCTCAGAATTAGAAATGTTTCGGTCACAAGTTGTAGAGAAAATAAAAACACGCATTGCGCCGTTTATGAGATAATTTTGAAAAAAAAAATAGTATAGCCAGTAAGGCCACAGATGACAATGTAACACGGTGCATGCGCTTTACATGCTGAATAATTAAGACTAGAGACCCACAATCAAAATAAGTAATAATTAATGCTTTTCCACTGCAAGAATGGTTACGCGAAAGCCCCTCAATGTTATTGTATACGCACACTGCTTGTCTTGTATAATATACCGACACGATTATTTGGTCGCATTCTTTGAGCAAACCTTTAGGCAGAATTAGTATTCAGAGAAATGTAAATAAAGATTGATTCTTGGGATATTTAATATGCGCAATTTTTTGCGTCATTGCTTTGCGCAGATTAGAAAGAATGAACGACTGTAAGTGATGAATTAATTGGGAAAAACATGAAGGTAAACTATCCTGTCCTATTTTGTGGCACTACACTAACATTTTGTGGTACTACACTAACATTTTCCTTCAGACATTGAGGGGAACCGTGAAACACCTTTTGTTGATAGTCGACAATAAGACCGATATTTAAAACAGCAGCTTCCCGTAATTGAAGACGGAACGATAATGGTACAATAATGATTTTCGGTAACAGTAATATGGCAAAGATGGCACATAAATAATAAATTTATTTCCTGTACTCATTTTCTAAGCATTTTCCTTTTCATCCTTTTACGGAACTGAAACAAACCATCTAAATTTTAAAAAGTGGTTATAGAGAGGACAGTGCTACAGGACGGAATGTGGACTCCTACCGATTAGAATATGATCAAAGATACGGCTTTCTGTCTAGAAATGTGCCTATAAAGCGTGAAGGTTTTACAGAGTGTCTCAGATTAATGTGGAAGGACAGTCACGTTTTACAAAGATCACTGAAATCTTGTTGCTTTCCGTACATCATGTCCGATCTAACGTTAACAGTTACAGTCTCCACGTAGGGTGTACTTTCGTAAGACACTCTTACTACGTGCTGAGGATGATGGATCATGCTTTTACTTTCAATTAACTTTCACCAAGCTATTCTTGGCAATTTGACACATAAATGTAACTTTCGGACAATTTTTCTTCAGTATTTTTACACTTTAACAACAAGTGGCTCCCTATCGCTTGTTGTTAACCCGGTCAACCTTGTGTCTCGTGCACGTCAAGTAAGCGTATAGGTTACACTTGAAAGAAGAGTTACTACTCTTTCCTCCGTGTGTACTCAGGCTACGGTTCGTTGCTAAACATTCGTGCAGTAGGTAATGTAATATTCATAAGACCGGACAGGATGCAGTTCTGTCATTGACACGGGCTATACATTGCGACAAGCACAAATATTGAACTTTTATACATAAATTTATCGAAACATTTGTATATTCCCTCTGATGGCCTGAACTGACGTAACAGAATTTTTCCGAAACATTTTTTCATTAAACGGAGTAGGGGAAGTCTTACTTCATTTCGTTGTGACTGAAAACATTTCGGAAGTGCTAGTGTGTCACATTACATCGCATTTCTCAGTCAATGACTCGTGTACTTACTGATTCGTTTTTTGTTAAATAGGTTAATTAACCATGGTATGCTTATGGGAAGGATATGTGCCCCTAATTCCATACATGACTACGACAATTGAGGGACGGTGGTGACAAGTGGAACCTTATTACAGTTTAACCTTATAAACTGCCCTAGAAAATGGACTGACTATTTTATATAACAATAATGGATTTAAAAATGGGATCTTTGATTTGAAGATTGGTTTCATAGCAGGTCGAAGCACTTTTAAATATTTTATAATTTTAATTGTATCTACATATTATATATTGTGCATTAGTAGTTGGACGATAAAGTGTTTAAATTCCCCGCGTGTTTAAGAGCTCGAAATTTAATTCCTGTGTTGATAAGGGCCCCTTAGTGGTCCAGCCAGAATAATCAAATCCCCACCCTCATACCCCACTTCTCTAAGGAATATGGTGATTTGTTCTTCCACTTACGTCTAAGTTTACCAAGTGGTGTGCGCATGAGAAATGACATCTACAGAGATTTGACACTCTAAATTAAAAAAACAAATATATATATATATATATATATATATATATATATATATATATATATGTATATGTATAAAATCTTTGTTTATGTCGTCCAAAGAACCCTTCACGGCACACATCTTATTGAAAATTCCGTAAACACCAATGGTTTGCAGTAGCAAGGATTTAGGCCGTTGTCAAATCCAAGAGTATTTATCATTACTATCAGCTTTTGTTAATAAGAATATGAAAGATAATACTACAGTATATGGAAACATGGGATTAAATTATACGATCAACATGTTCGTTGTCCAGATGGCATTTTGAGCTCTTTTCTTTTCTGGTTCTCGGCAAAAATCGATGCCACTCTGTATTGTGTCGCACCTTCTTTATAAAAAGTATTAATGTCTAGAGTTACATAGTTGGACGGAAGCCAATCCCAAGAGGTGGTCGGAGACAGGAAGTTAACAGTCTGTGCGGAATGGACAAAAGAGCAGCTCCAGCAGTGTAGAATTACAAACCTCGACTCTCGTGTGTGTTCTGTACATAGCGGCCTACGGGTAAACAACGAGTTTGCTTGTTCAACATCACCTTGCGTTCCTTCGCGCCCACTGCAAGAAAAGCATCATCAATACAGCCACACGAGTTCAACATACTTGTGTAAATCGACACATTTTCTAATTATTTCCTACCTATAAACCTTCTCGCTCCAAAATTTATATTAGTACTGGAACAATTCTGATGTTTCTTGTTTCTGCTGTAGGCACCGCGAGCTCAGTGTCAAAAAATGCTTTTGGACTGTAAATCAGCATGGAGTAGTTGATTGCTTATATACATTTCCCTTGGAAAACAAAAGCCTTATCATAGGAATTAGTCATATATGGAAATCTATCGATGGCGAGGACGAAACAGTAGGGCTAGGCATGTGATAATTTGTACTATGACAGGCCAATAGTGCTTTAAATGCAGACAGCATCTCCCTCTCGTATGCAAAACAGCGACAAGGTAAATCCTTGAGGTCATATTTGAAAGAAAGTAAGACACATCAAAAGAGTGCAAATTATACACAGAAAAGGATCACTGAACTCTCTACTTGGTCATTTATAGTTACTGGCAGCTCCATAGTGCAAACTGAATCACTTGAAGAGAAGTAAGAATCACAAGTGAGTTTCTTGGTGGATGCGTATCTGAATGACATCACTCAAAAATCTCAAATTATATAAGATAACACCAACAAAACGCACATTATAATGCATAATTTTAAATTAATATATTGCAACTCCAAAACGTTTTGACACTCTTCTGGTCATATTCAGAGCGGGCACATCAATTATATGAATAAAACATAAACGTTGTGTAAATAAATTAGGCGAAAATTAGGTTTTGATGTTTTTAGATAGCTTGAAGGTTGCAGTTGTTGGTGCTGTCTCATATAATTATCAATTAATGCACGGACATGAATGACTCAAAAATCTTTCACTCAATTCCGTGTATTGGAGTCAAATTAATTCTTGTGAATACCCTTCCCACATCTGTAGTTCCTTGAAACCAATAGCCATATATAATATTGTTCATTTTCCATGCAACTATATTAAATATATAATATTTACTATATTACATATATAATATTTAATACCAACTTTTTGCACAGTATTTTTATTAAGTATTGCCCGGACATTTTTATGTTTTAATTTTAATTTAATTATAATTTTAATCATATATTAAAAATTCTGCTACATAAGTTGACATATAAAATAAAACTCCGTGGCCTTAGTCCGCACGCGAACTATACCGACAGAGCGGCCGCCGCCGGTCGGCGAAGTTAGTGCCAACTTTTGCGGATAGAGGGTTGTCACGTGGTCAGCGCAACGGGTCCCCAC
>Ga0136643_10016912_pt1 | contig 10976 bp, 8 predicted proteins | sample TergutLab28metaG_FD_96883 | JGI IMG/M metagenome (GOLD analysis project Ga0136643, IMG submission 96883) | Labiotermes labralis P1 segment gut microbial communities from Petit-Saut dam, French Guiana - Lab288 P1 (version 3) (version 3) | ecosystem: Host-associated > Arthropoda: Insects >... | reverse complement strand
TGGCCGCGCGGTCTAAGGCATAGGTCTGCGGCCGCTCGCCTGCTGAGATTGTGGGTTCGAATCCCACGGGGGGCATGGATGTCTGTCAGTTGTGAGTGTTGTGTGTTGTCAGGTAGAGGTCTCTGCAACGAACTGATCACTCGTCCAGAGGAGTCCTATCGACTCTAATGCGTCGTTGTGTGTGATCTAGAAACCTCGTGAATGAGGAGGCCCTGGCCCACTGGGGACTGTCACGCCAAAAACAAACAAACAAACAAAAAAAAAAGTTGGCTGTGCGATTTCTCTGAAAGTTAACTCGAAAATATGTCTAGATTTTAACAGTATAGTTTATTTACGCATTAGATGACCGTGACGTAACTATGTAACTTTCTGTTGTGTCAGTTACACTCCCAATCTGTCTGACCCTCCATTATCCAGTTATATAAAGCATGAAACGACGATCTGTCATAACCCACACAATTCGCCCAACTGAGTTGCCCGCGTTACTTGACAGTTGGTTTACAAACACACCTTCTGTCAAACTGTTGTTTCCACAAAAAAAAAATTGCTTGTTCCATTATTTTCTGGGAAGCACCACGCTTAAGTTTTGGTCTATTAAGGATCTGCCAAGTTTTTTTCTGTCCCCTGTAAAACTGTGTATTGGTGGGTTACACCTGTCCAATTAGTTTTAAGTTGTTTGTAAATACACCTGAAACCATCCATCATGAGAACAAGAGTCTACTTCAAAGATTGTTTGGTGTCAGTCTTTTCAATGTACAACACTTCGCAGGGCTGTTTGGATGTAAGAAACTGTGACGCTACTCCCATCCAAACAACGCAGTTATTTGAAAGGAGGTATCACCTAATGGTGGGAGGTACGATCTGTCGGAAAAAGATATTCGGTATTGATGGTAATGCAAGTGCGCTGGGTCTTGTTCAAGGAACTGTGGAAATTTGAGCGAGGGACTGGAGTCTATCACGTATGGTGTACGGAACGGGATTAGATAGAAGGGTCTTCAGAACACGAATCTAGAGCAGTATTTGCGAATGCATATGTGCTACACAACTTTCGAACTACTGGACAGATCTACGAATAAAGCCACCCTTTGAACTGTACGTTTTTAAATATTCACCATTCAAATCTGAGGAATTTAGTAGTTAATTTGGTCCGATGCGTGCCAAAAGCACAAATTAGCTGCCAATGAAAATACACAACTGTGTTACAGAGATCTTCGTTATTTATTACCATGTATTCAGCTATTTTTCAAGTTGTACCTTTCCTGCTCTTCGGCTGTACTAGAACCAGAATGCCAAATACAAAACTGCACACCTTCACTCTTTCCTGAGCCACTTAAATCTAACTCACTTCACAGCAAATAATTTTTTTAACTTTCATTTTAATATCATTCCACATCTTCTTTTCTCTTTTCCAGCAGTAGCTTATAACAAATTATCCCACAACTCCTATAAATTTCTTGTTTCTCCTACCTGATCTACGTCATATCCTAACACACCGCCGTCAACACTGCCATTGTAGGACATCCTTATTTATTTTTTCCATTACCCACCCGAAACTCTTAAGGACAAAGTGCCTTATTTCCTTCCTGCAAGCAAGTGTTCACCCTCGCTGATTCTGCCAGAACGTAAACATAAAAGGTCCCACACTGGGCATTATTTTTATTATTTCTATATAGCAAATATTGTATTAAGTGGGAGCTGCCATTTGCACGGTTGTGTGCAAATTAGACTGATATCCGTGGCAGTTCACGAGTATAGGCCACTGACAACAGTTCTTAAAATGTTCAAGTTGTTACCTTTATCAGTTAACCATTTTCATGTCACCATCGTACGTTATTTTTCAGCACGTCTGGCATTTCTGAAGGTCTTTGGTGTCTGATATTGTCCGTGTACCTCAGTTCGTTTTCCGCCTGTTGGCAGTACTCGGATATGGTGTGTAATTTTTTCAATATAAAGCACAAAAACCGGCACCTTTGAAATTGATAAACAAATGAAAATGCATAGTTTATACTTTAGACTCAACAACGAAAATTTTTATACTGTAAGGAGAAACTTTTGCTTCATGAATACCACATATATGGCGCCCTCACGAAAACAGAACTTAATTATCGAAAAATAATAGCTGGTGTTTAAAAGTATAAGAAATGAATCTGATGTGGACAGACGAGACGTAATTCCGTGTAGATTAAAGTCTGAAAAATAACACGCTTGACGTCATCTTGGGCATTATTTGCGAAACTGGGAAGACAAGTTTTTTTTTCTGCATACCGAAGCGAGCTTGAAGCGATATAACCTGAAGGCGGACTGACGCGAGAGTACGATAAGCTGTGAGGTGCTGGCATGGCAACTGGCTGATTGTGTTGAGACCTGCACGTGATACTGGTCAGTGTTCGTAGTGCGCTTGTGACGGGTGGACTGACGGACGGCATGAAGTGGAGGAAGGATGGCACCGATAATGGGCCTACCGCCACTGCAGGAACAGTAAGTAATGAAATACTAGGAAACAGACAGGAAGAATAACGGAAATGACACAAACTTACCCTTCACTTGAAGTGTTGTTATCAAATCATGGTAGACACGTATAAGGAATTTCTTGTAACTGTGCGCTCTGCATCCACCAAGTACCCGCATTCTGTACATCACGTTGTGAAGTATTCTGTGACAAGGGAAGGAAAAATTCGAGGAATCTAACCCCTTAATGCATAAGTGACTTCGGGTTTTGCTTTCTCCTACAAATCTTAACACAAACCTTTCAGTAAGCGAAGACTTAACACTTAAACGCTACACAAATTGTTATAATGTTGTGTACAACAAGATTAAAAAGTAATAAATCAAGATCAACTGTAGTAAACCAACTAAAATTATAAACTTGCCCTATTTTTGTGTAACCTTAAACAACGTACTTTCTAAATTGAGCCATGAATTTGTTTAGTCTTATGTAACGTACTGCTGCTTCATCTGTTGAGTTTTTGTGCATAATTTTTCCCGGTAAAACGGAAACAATATGGGTCGTTGACGTTAAACTCTTTTTCAACCTGAATGTTTCGTTTCTGAAATTATTTAATGGATGTAGATGTAATTTATTATAAGATGAAGATGTGTTACGTGTATGAATCGGGCACCAAGATCATTTAGAAGCAAAACAGCACTGAACACAAAGAAAAGCTTCAGTGATATAGAGTCAAATAGAGCAATTGTTTTGAACAGTTAGTAGATATGGGCTTGAAAAGAGACTGTGATGTGTATCTGAAAACATTGCCTTACATTCGTTGGGAGAGACGGTCACGAGACAGGAGAATTTTCAGTGACGATAGTCGAATACGAGTGGAGGGAAATGAAACATGTCGAAAACTTCAGTGGTAAGAATTTTTATGAATAACTCTGTTAAGACGAAACAAATTACCACGAGTATCGATCCTGTTTTATCAGAAGAGACTGCTGTGAGTTCCATTTGCTGCGTAGCTAGTCGTGTGTTGAACGTACGATTTAAACGACATTTGAAAATAAATAATTTTAGAAAATTTTTACACACAGCAAACCAGAACCTGGGAGGGATGTAAATATTCCTTCGCTGAACAATTTTATATAATTTTATACCATTTATATTTAAAGTGGCTCACCTTACCAAGTAAGTGTAGTCAGCAGCAGTAATAATTGCTGTGTTAATTTCTGAAAGCTTTATCTGCCTCAACTCAGTTCTGTAAACCGAAATGAAGTGACCAGTAGGTGTTTCTACGAACAGGTGGCGAGATGTATTGTTTCATGAAAGCAAGAAAACTTTTTATTGGGTGAATTAATATCAATATTAGAATTCTCTGAAAGAAGTAGTCAATTCGTTAGGCAGTTAATACATAAATAATCAATTAAGCCCATTATTATTTAGCTACTTAATTGCTTAATCGCACACGGAATCCCGTAGGCTTATGTTGAGCTTCTTAATAAGTTAAGTTAATTTGTTACGCAGTGGTTCTACGGCTTCTTGAAAATTCACATTTTCTAATGTGAATTGTCGATTGTTAACTGCTGGCAGCCTGTAGTTGGAGGCGATTTTCTCCCACCTAACTGAAGTGCCTTACATAACGGATGTAGTTCAAATACCGACCTGCATGACGCAAGCTAACTTAAAATATTTATGCAACGTGGGAAGATTTAGACTTTATAGAGAAAGATTTTATTGTGCGTTCTTCGCTAATAACTTTGGAATTAATCGGCAAAATTTTAATGCCATTGTAACCATAACCTCAGTAGAGGCACATCAAATGCTGCACGCTTTGAATTCCTTTCATCACTGCAAAAGTGGTATTAACACCACCTAATATAGGGTTACGAAATTCGTTATGAAAACAGGTTGCGAAACAGTACGCAAATGTGTTCAGGTAAACAACTTGTGAGAGTTTTAACGAGCAGCGGTGTACCTGCGAAAATTTTATGTTTAGCTCTTGGTTTGACTGTGGTAAGATATGAAACTTTGAACTTGTGTGACTTTATTAGTCATGACAGATAAACATAACTACACATTCTGTATGAAACACTTATTACATATCAATAATATAAATAATTAAAACTATGACGATATTATGAAGTTCTGCCAAATTTACAATAATCTGAACTGTGCACCGTGGGCTGCTGTTGCTGCTACAAATTATGCACACTAAGTTATGTGAATTTTAAATCACAATTTTTTCTGGCCTCAGTGTACACATCAAGATTTTTTTTCAAGACAAAATAACGTCAAAATTTTTTCCCAGAATTTCTTCTTTTTATCTTAACGCAATCGCACTCCGATGAAGAAGGTGATAAGTAGCGGTCCTGTCTTTTTCGTTGAACTCTTTCGAATAAGGACGGATTTTAGCACGTGAACATGAAGCAGTATGACTGCTATTCGGTTATTACTGTTGTTACTAACAATATCATTGTTATAACTGATAATTTTATAGAATAATTTGTTTCGCAATCAGTCACATTCCATGTTATTACAGTACTGCGTTAGGTATCATGTATGTGTCATGGTTTTAGATATACCCATCACGTGCAGCAGTTTCCTTTCTCTCGATTTATCTTCCACTTTTAATTAAAGTAATTTTAATTCATTGTTTCTTCTTTTCTTTCTGTCGTACCGTTGCTCTTATATTGGTCTGTTGACGTCAGATACTTTTACTTGTGGTGTCTCTGTACTGTTCCATTGAGTCATTAAGTTTACAGGGAAGAACCAAACAAATGATATGAACTGCATTATTGCCTGTGATTACAAAGAAAGTATTCATAATGGATTTTACATTAATGTTTGTGAGGATTTTAAGCGATTATGATTTCTCCATGATCGATGTACATTGGACAGTTTGGGTGTCAGAGGTATTGAATCTACCGAGTTTGACACCTGCTTCAGTTAAATGAATAGTTGACCGAGTGGTTACACTACAGAACTCGGTAGCAATGTTCCAGAGAGTGTTCAGTACATTACACTATAATACAATCACGACCGAAATGGATAACGGTGGATTATTCTGTTCATTTTGTCGCCTGACAAAAGGTAAATTCCAGTATACAGGCGTGCGTCGTTAATTAAACAAGGGAGCAATTCTTTTATCCTCAGCAAGTAAAAGAGATGTCTCTCGTTTTATTTCGCGCAGCACAATAAAATTTCGATAATTTCTTACAATTCGGATGCATGGCGATTTTTTTACTCACTTAGTGTGATTTCCTATTTCGGTCGTCCATCCAGTGGACACCGCATGGAGGCGAGTCACTTCACCCCCAAGAAAAAGTGAAAGGGTGGTTAGCTGTCGGACTGTCTGCTTGCTGCTTGTTAGAACAGCAGTCATGCCGGAGCCAGCTGATCGGTCATACTCAATACGAGCTTTCATAGCTTGCTCAGTTTCTCCAAAAACATGTTTAGACCCTTCCTTAAAATAGGTTACGACCTTTACTTGACCATCTTTCGAAGCAACCTTGCCAAGATACTATAAGGTTATAAGCTGTTTGTTTGATAAAGTGTTGTTAAATGACACAAGCTTCAATATCATTTTGGTTCTTCCAGGCGATTTTTAGTACCAAGATTGTGTAATATTTTGTTACTATATTTTCTTCCTTGGTTTAGCCACGTTTAACATTAAAGGAAGTTGCTTTTCCAGTCCGCTTTGAAACTAAGAGGAATTAGTATTTTGAATATATATAGCTCTGTACCCTCGTCCGCTGTGGATTTTTACTGGAGATTATGGGAAGGCCGGCAATCCCCCCCCCCCCCCCTCCCACATACCAGACGGTTATTCACGCACTGTTTTCACATCATCAATGACGACAGAATGACGAAAGCTAAAAGAAATAGAGTAAGCATGCCTGACGTCATAATGACTTCATTGAAGCATGACGTGTTTGACTGTAGTTAACTGCGAGGGATTTATATAAAAAGATTTGTGGAAATGTTTTTGGCAATGACATCGCAAACAGTATTCTGTACAAATCTGTTCGGAATTTTCAAGGGCACACCTGATTGAGGAATTCTTTTTATCTAACAAGGATGGGGCTCAAGCATATCCCATTTCTTCGCATTCCTTTGGTTTGTAAATTTCGAAAGTTTTTAGAATCTCTTAAATGTCATGTTAAATATTTTTCTTTCTAATAATTTATTTTACTGGTACTAATAGCAACTTTGATCTTCCCTGTATTCGGTGCGTATAATTCCCTCTCACCTGGTACATCGTATTGTCAATGATTACATCTTTTTTCTGTTGCTTGAACATTGCAGACATTTCTGTTCTTCGCAAGTACATGGCGCTGTCGATGTGAAAGTGGTGGAAATCCTCTCGCCCTATAAAACTTAAATCTGGCCTCTTGGAAGTAGCTCAGACCATGTGATGTGCAACACATTTCTAAAAATCAACATATAGAGTCTAACCCGGTTATAACGACAGCGTTTTATACGACCTCTCGTCTATAGCGTCAGATACTCTGTGGTGCCAATTATTTCCCCACTGTTAACCGTAACATTACACTCCTCCTTCATATCAACACCCATTTATAAGGACACAAAATATTCACTCCCTTTCACGACGTCATAACCAAGTTCAAGTGTACTTATTTACACCACTCTTACGTTGATAAGAAATACTACTGCCAGAGTACTGACAGAAAATCCAACACAGTGAACTCCTACCACATCAGTTCAAGAGGGCTATCACTGCGCTATAGGCCCTACTTTCGAAGGAATGCACGATTTCGGGCTACGCATCTGTTACAGGGTGAAATGGAATACATGTCAACTTTCCGATCTTGTGTAAATCATTAGCAGTTATTCGGGTGAACCAATCAAGGAAGATGAGGTGAGTGGCGCATTTGACATGGGGGAGGGGGGAGAAGAGAGGTGCGTGCGGGGTTTTAGTGTGGAAAATAAACACAGGCTGAGACACAGATTTTAACATAATATTAAAGCGGATCTTAGATAAATAGGTTGGATAAATTGGAATGCATTAATTTGGCTCGGGATACCGGGCACGTGGCGAGAATTTGAGGACACGATACTGACTCGTTGGGTTTCATACAATGTGGAGAATTCGTTAATATTGTGAGAAACTATCAGCTTCTCAAGAAAGACTCTGCTGCATGGGGTTAGTTTTATCTTAACGAAGCATAATTTTATATATCATTGTTCTGTACGGTAAACTGTATGGGGGAAAATTAATAAAGTATCATTCGATCTTCGTGTACAGTGTGGTTACTACATTGTTCCGGTAAGAGCGAAAGTTATATTTGTCAACAGCATTTAGTGCAGACCGAAAATTCAAAATTTCGTCAAAATCTGTAGAGTGGGTTTGGAGACCGACGGCCAGGTGCCTGGTTCGCGTTGGCGGTTGGCGTGCGGCCGTTACTGGGCTGACAGCACCTGTCTTTCCCACGTGTGGGCGTGGGAGAGCTCTTTCCGGGTCGTAGCGTGGTTCAAGGAGATGAGTCGCAAGGCTACGGATCCCCTCCCAACCGGCCTGTCCGCTTGACTAGTGGAAGAGCCGACTGTCTGCCTACTAGAAAGGTCGTGTAGTCGTAGGTAGGTTGAGTAAGATATCGTAGCATTATGCACCTATCCGCAGACCAAACGGAACGAAGAAGGGAAAAAGGAAAGACGAAGTGGAGGACGGAAAGTCAGGGAGACAGAAAGAGTCGAAGAAAGAAAGTACAGTAAAAGAAAGAAAAAAGAGTGATGTGTTCTGATACTGTAAGACAGAGTGGGAAGGTTGCGTGATTTGAGGCTTCCGCCGTGGTGTAAACGATATTTTCGCTCTTCTGTAGATGGCTAGTTAGTTACCGACGTTTCGGGGTTACCCATCATTCTCATCTTCGAGGGTAAATTTTTCTTGGACCTCTCGACCCTTGAAGATGGGACAGATATGATTTCCCGAAACATAAGCAACTAACTACCAATCAACGCTGCGTAACGTACCAGAAGAACGAAGGTCTAAGGGGGCAGGTTCTTCCCAAACACCGGTACATATCTACCAAACATCATGGTGACATCCGAGACGGCTAAAATCTCCTGCCTCACTGTCATCTAAACGTCGTGCATTGTCTAGGAACATGACGTTTTGATTGTCGCTGATTTTGGCTGCACCATTTGCAAAGTTTACGTATGGAATATTCTATGAGAAGTGGAAAATTAAGTGTGCGGGAGAGCCAGGTGAACAGTGAGAAGTTGCAGTTTTTACATTGCGTTCTAAATGTGGTCTTGACACGTATTGCGCCTGAAAGAAACCTCGAATTGTACGTAGAGGTGTTGAAAACCTTATCGAAACCTGACAGTTGCGATACAAGCACTGCGTAGCGGAACATTGTGTGCCTAACATGACTTCCGCCTGGGTAAGTAGCAGTTGACCCAGTGGAAACCGCGCTTGTACATTTCGTGGTACCATTTTGTGTTGCCGTCGTAGTCTTAACCGGTCTAAAGAGTGCCGAAATGTGCCTCGGAAAATCGACAGCGAAAGCATAAGTTTGTGGATGGATTAAAGACCCCTCTTTCCAACGACACTATCGATTTCGTTCTACGACATCGGGAAATAGGTCGGGCTAAGGACTTATCAGCACTCCCTCGTACTCCTTAAGTGGATGCAGAAGTGAGAAATTTAAGATGTTTAAAAATAAGAGACGTCCTGGTTTCTCATCCGTGTCCAGACCGGCTCTGAGGCCCAGCCAGCCTCCTATTAAACGGGTACCGGTGTAGTGACCATGCTATGGGCTGAACGGTCCGAGGTTCCAATCATGGCAGGGGCTAGAGAGTTTTATCTTCTCCAAGATGATGAGGCTGGCTCTGGGGCTCACTCACCTCCGTTTAGTATGAAGGCTGTGAATATGCAGAGATGCACGTCTGCTCATCCTCTATCCTTCTGCGGCGTTACCAGAAACACCCTGAATCCCACCCCTCCTCCACCCTATTATATAATATCCTCTTTCATGTTCTGTGTGCACATTGGTTACAGTAAAGTGAGATCAGATTAACTGCGAATATCTTGGCCACAGTTCCTCGTACAAATCGTCCTGCACAGACATTTCATCTAGTGCTATGTAATACACCAAAAAAGGTTTGGAAAGACAGCTAAATACTAATGAAAGGGATTCAAAGATACATGTAAAGTGATGTGCAGTGCAGCAGGTGTCAAATTGCAGTATTTCGATAGCAACACAGGAATTTTAAAGGTGTGTTATGTATTTGACCCGAATAAATGTGAGGCCGACTGCTGGCTTGGCATCGGGAAGTGAAAAAGGCTTATGGCAGTTCTTGAGAGGTATCGTCAGAAAGGAAAATGTGTAGCACGTCACAGAACAATGGGGCCGGAAAATTCGTGCTTGTTTCGTTTATGGGACTTTTCATCAAACGTATTGCAGGCTTCGTCAATTGATAAAACGGGCAAATAGGATTGCTAAGAGAATGAATAAAAAGGGGCTAGAGATGGAGAATGAAGTAAAGAAGAAATGAAAGGAAGCTCGAAATGAAAAGGAAAGGAAGGAAAAGAAAGTTTGGGAGAAAGTGCCTGAAATTGGAGGAAAAGAACAAATACTGGAAGAGAACGAAAGAAATAAAAAAGGAAGAGAAACAAAAGAAGAAACAAATCAAGAATGAAAGACTGAAAAAGTGAAGCTTCAAAGACAATTAGACAAAAGGAAGGCACGGGCAGAGCACGGCATTGTATCACTTCTGCAGCAATTACGAGCACTTTTCCCGTTAGCAAATCATTGCCCGTGATACAAAACTTGGCGGACAAGCAGCGTGCCTCCCAGCATCGCTGACACGTTTGTGTAAGCGGAAATGAATGTCTGTTGCCACCTAGCGTTCCTTCATAAATGCAACATTTGGCACGGCGCAATGATGCCCTTAGGAACTTGCTAGTTGCACCGTCTATTGCTGCACGTGATTTATTTATTTCTTTTAAGGTACGATAAGAACCAACAGGATGCACTATTTACTTTCAATTTATTTCAATAATTAACCTCTACATGTCTCGAGCATGATTACTGCTCATCATCAGGAGGAATTATTCTGTATATACAGCAATGTCATGTCATGCGTTTTTGTTCCATTCCGATCCTGCCAACGGTCAGTCAATCAACATAAATGCATGACATATACCAACTGCTGTATATACAGAGTAGTACCTCCTGATGATGAGAAGTAAGCCTGCTCGAAACATGTAGATGTGAATTAGCGAAATAAATTAAAGTAAACCGTGCATACTGTTGGTTCCCATTGTACGGATATATCACGATGCACGGTCAACAAAACATTAAACATTCATTTCTTTAAATTTGAAACAAAATGAAGATTGGAAATACCTGAGACAGTAGCCGTGTGTGTGTGTGTGTGCCTGTGTGTCTGTGTCTGTGTCTGTGTGTGTGTCTGTGTGTGTGTGTGTGTGTGTGTGTGTGTGTGTGTGTGTGTGTGTGTGTGTGTGTGTGTGTGTGTGTGTGTGTGTGTGTGTGTGTGTGTGTGTGTGTGTGTG
>Ga0136643_10016910_pt1 | contig 10976 bp, 6 predicted proteins | sample TergutLab28metaG_FD_96883 | JGI IMG/M metagenome (GOLD analysis project Ga0136643, IMG submission 96883) | Labiotermes labralis P1 segment gut microbial communities from Petit-Saut dam, French Guiana - Lab288 P1 (version 3) (version 3) | ecosystem: Host-associated > Arthropoda: Insects >... | reverse complement strand
TTGTCCCTCATACAGCCAATCATTTTTATCCCACAATTGCCTTAAGTATGAAGCTATAACGTGTTCCATTTGTTTGCAGATTACCGATGTTAAGCTAACCGGCCTATAGTTTGTGACAAGTGACAAGTAACAGGAACAGTGTTACAGAAATGAAATGCAATGATGTCATGAATGTCACAAACTGTTTTACTCAACCACTGTCGCATGTTTTTGCAGGTTCTGCTCATTGGTGTATCCCGAAGCCCATGGGATTGTGACCAGAAAGCCCTTGCCCAGACATACAATAAGATGATACTGATCCCACGTCCTGATTACAGCAGCCTCTCATTTTTATGGAAGGAGCTATTATTTCAGTTTGGTGGTGTTAGCCGACAGTTTGACACCACAGCCATGACTAAGGTCTGCAAAAATTACTCATGGTTTATAAAACTGAAGAATTTAGCAGAGTAAATAATATTCTGAAATCACCCATTCTACATTTGGTTTAAATGATGTGCCAGGAAGCACAGTTATCTTCTAGTTGTCTATAAGGCTTCACATAATATAGCACTGCTGGATCTAATGTGTGTGCCTGGGCCACATAAATTAACCATTTTATCCTCGAAATGTTATGATACAGTGGTTAGCATAAGATTTAAATTGGCTGGGATGTAATACGGTGTCATGAAATGAGTGTGTCTTAATGGTTTGAAGATCCGCAGCATCTTTCTCTTCAAAGTTTAGCAGTCCAAGCAGTCTGCACTGTCCACAACTCAACACACATCCCCTGAACCTTCTCTGTAACTTTAACACATGCCCATTCCAGCCAGCAGACTAGAACTCTGGCCAGTACATATCAGTACCACCCCTACTGGTTCATTATGTTTATCATCCACACCCATAGTAATGTATTATATATTTCGTCACATGGTCATTATTCTTGGACTACGAGACCCTGAAGAAGAAGGCAATGCAATCCTTAAAAATGGCAGGAACTATTCATCCAACAACACAAACAGAACATCACAGAGGCCTCAAATCTTAAGAAGTACCCTGAAGATGTAAAGGCAAAGCAATCCTTCAAAATGGCAGGAAACACTCATCAACTGCCAGAGAATCATATCTCAGAAGACTTAATTCTTCAGCAGCACAACTGTGAGAACCTAGTATCTTGTTTGTCTAACATATTTACTTCATAGTTTTGAGTAAAAAGCTTTATCTCTAAATCCACTTATCCTGACTGGGGTTTACACTGTTCGTCCAGATCTCTTCCAGTAAATGGGCAGACAGTACCTCAAAACATGCCACAACACTTTCCTTCCCAATTCATCATTCAGAATCTTCATGCTATTCATTGCTATTACAAACTGTGAATTTAAGACAGCATATATGAGAAAGAGTGTTAGAAACTGGAAACTGATAATTATACAAGTCACTTATTTATTTCTGGGCATCATTTCTACTACCCGTAAGTTCACAGACATATCTATAGTGTTTCATGCTGTTGCTATGTTTGTAATCCATCACACATAAAGAAAATTTCAACTTACGTGTTTACTGTTGATCTCCAGTGAAAATTCCTCAGTTCAAAATAAACTGAACACAATTCAAATATTTCAGGTATCAGACGGCTACACAGTTGGTGCAATACTTGAAGTGATAAAGGAAGTGATGACATGTAAGCGAGCACTGCAGCTAAGGGTACAGCCTCTGACCCATATTGAACTCATCAACTCACTCTGCAAGTTAGAACCTGTCTATAAGGAGGAAGAGGAAGCATTTCTGCAGTGGTTTCTAAAGACACCCATAGGACGCCGGAAAGCTCGACAGCTTGAAATTGAGGCTGAGCTCAAAGCTGTACTTGCACCAAAGACCAAGAAGAAGTAAATAAGTAATGTCAGCTCTCCACTATGGATATGAACACTTGAATGATAAGTAGTGATATGAACCACATAAAGGTACGGAGATTCATAAAACCACATACTGAATAGTAGGTACATATTCACACTTACTGTTATAGAACTTCATTCAAAAGCTGTATACAGTTATACCACACAAGATGGTGTATCATCTCAGAAGTATGAAGCTGTTAATATGTTGTGCTTTATTAGTTCATCTGAGGAGACACTTCTTTTCAGTTAGCAATTAACAATGAGCAGAATTCAATGGCACTGTTTCAGCTTCAAAAAATGAGATGGCGATTCAGTCACAAATGAGATGAACTTGACATGTTTCAGAATGTTACCCTGGCTTTCGCCTGCAAACACCAAATAAAATATGAATTTTGTACTTGATGTCTAAAACTAGCAAATAAAAAGTGATTCCTGAAGTTAATAGTAATGGGATACCTTTATATAATCACCATCATAGCAGCAGCAAACTACTGTCATATAATGATGCTTCTTGATTCAATAACCTAACAAATAACATGACCGACAACTAATGAAGCATTCAATTCACTGATCACTCATGACAAACCATTTTTTTATCCTGTGTTTTACTAGCTGTATATCTTACACAACACAGGAACATTTCATACTAATAACACACTGCATGTACTTTAAACATCTCTTACTTTTAAACTACAAAAATTAAATCTGCACTCTTACTTGTTCTTAGTGCAAGTGGGACAACATATCATATCATAACAACATGGGACAACATTCACCAGGACAACAAATGTTCATTCTAATTCTGAACACCATCCATTCGGTGCTCTCACCTTGTCCTCTGGTGAATTTTCCTACAGAGATTTATATTACAGAGCACAGTAAAACATACATAAAAGGCATATGCTCAGAAAAAGTCTGTAGTAAGACTTGAATTTCAGTCACATATATCACCACGTACAGTACAAGAATGACACTCACTAAAACAATGATTCTCAACATTCTTACAACTGCGACCTCATGCTAACAAAAGTCCGGTTTGTCTGATGAATCTTAATAACATTCAAATCTGTGCATTAATGAACAATATAATACTTAATACCAACATATGCACAAGTATTAAAATATACACTTTTACATACAATCACTAATTATGCGAGAAAGTGTATATTTTAATACCTGTGCATACGATTATTCTATATGATTTCAAAAGAATCTGGTAGCTCAATCAACTGGAACAGCGTCAAACTCTCTAAAATTTTATTTTTCATTTCTCAGATCAAAACTCAAATTGAGCGGCGTCAGCGACGAGTATGTACAGTCACCCACTGATTATCGCTGCTTGCAAATATACTACTGCAAAATAATCCGGGCTGCTTTCACCTTTATTCGTGAGCCCTGCTTTCAGTCATGGTGCCCCATAGAGTAACACTGCATTTTGCACACAGTATCATATCATATTTATTCACCTTCCGTTAGATCTTTACAGATATGGAAACAATCACAAAAATACATAAAAGTGTGCAGTGCATTTGTCATAACACAATTAATAAGTAAAATACGGTGCGACAGATGTTCATATTATAATTACCACCACCCACAGCACCACTTATTTATTCAAGTAGCCAGTCTGTAAGAGAAGTACCGCCAAACTTTGTGCAATGTTAAGCATGTCTCGTGCAACACCTCTGCACGTAGACATCGCGTCATGTTGCCTACCCTGGAATGTTATCGTTGAAAATTCCGTCTTTCAACTGTTCACGGAGGAGTTCATGGTAGAAGAAAAATATGTCGAAAATATTGGCATTGGATAAATTGGGAACTTTATTTAAAATAATTAAAACAAATGGAGGAATAACCGGCACCCTGTTCAAGCTATTTAGGTAAGTGAAATGGTATATACTTATTTCATAGAAGAAATAACGTACGACATGTAATACAGGTATGACATTTTATTTGTTCCCAGACAGGACGATGCCAAAATCGGTACCCTGATAGGCGAGGATAAATATGGCAACAAATATTATGAAAATAATGTGTACTTCTACGGTTAGTAACGTTTCACTTACAACTATAATGTGGAACTGACATTTCTGTTTATCAAATTTTAAGTAGATACTGGCACGATCTTGTCTTGTTCACTTCGAGATGTTTTGCATGTTTCGTCTTCCCCGCGTTTACAGGACGTAATCGGTGGGTGGAATATGCAGACAGAGTATATCTGGATTATGACGGAAGCCAAGTTCCAGCAGAGTGGTTTGGATGGCTTCATTACAAAACCGACTTGCCACCCCACAAGGTAAAATGAGAAAATGTGAAGTATGTATCATGTATCCAGAAGAGCGTGAGGTATATATTCTAACAATATAATACAGGTGTGAAAGCTGTATGTCTGTGGATCCCTGCTGTTGCACATATTCTGTTTGCATATGAACATGACAGAGTAAGAAGGAATATGCTGTCGTACAGTTGACTGTTACCATTCTTCTGTGTTGTGGTTGGAGTTTCAATGGTCATTGCTTCTCTGTAAATCAAGAAGTTCTGTTTCCTAGCTGTGTCCTTCGTGTCATAGCTATGTATGCCATAAACCTGTCCGATCAATTTGCTCCTGAATCACCAATTGACCTATAGTGCATGTGTTTAACACAGGATAGCTGTTACTGAAATTTCAAAGGATGCTACATAACAACTTTTGTTTCATAAAGTGTTAACACTAACAATACACCAAGTACTGGTTATTTATCCAAAGGAAAGTGAGGCAATCATATGGAAGTGGATTTTAAAGAAACAGAATATGAGGGTGTAGACTTGATTTATGTGACTGAGGGTGTGGAGCAGTGGCAGGCTGTTGTAAATGCGGTAGTGAAACTGCAGATCCCATAAAATATGTAGCAGTTCTTGAAAAGGTGGGTGACTATTGGATAATCAAAGAAAATTACACAAAAATTTTCCCTTCTAGGAAGTCACTTTTGTAAGACAGTGGTTTCATTCACAGAAATATTGTTGTGTAGTTGACACACATTGATTTTTTTGTTGTTGTGGTTTTCTTTTTAGCATTCCTACATGTACTGTATGTTAGTCCTAAGCTAAATTCACTGCTGCTTAGTTCTCGCCTCTCTTAAGACCAGGCATGGGAGGAATATCATTTCCTTCCACTTTTTTTGTTTATAACTCGACTCACTAAGTGCATCACGTGAGCAGTTTGTGGAGCAACACATGTAACAGTAGCTTTTTTGTTCTGCGGCAGCAGTCTGCTGCATAGCTCGAACTGTGTCTGAGCAACAGAGTACGAAGCTGGACAGTCAGTGAGTGCGAACGGTAATGAACAGTCCACTGGCGAGAATTGTCACTGATACATTTCAGTAAATGCAATTACTCCATACTCTTGCACAATAAAACTCCAATATATTCTGCTTGGGGATTATTGAGAGTGTGTGCGGCCTGCCCGACTCGCAATCTTAACCAGAGTTACAAGCTCCGTCCTCCCTGGGAACAGCCTCTAAGATACGTTCCTCATCGGGTCCGCAACGGATACAACAATATACTCCGCACCTTCTAGCAGTATATTCCCATGTAATATATAATTTATGTTGCTGAAAAGCTAAACATAGCTTAATTCCTGAGCAGTGATGGGGATTTTTTTTCTTCTGATTATTAAACAGCAAGTCCAGTCCAAAAAGGGCAGTCTGAAGAAAAGCAAGGGTAAACTGGGAAAACATAAGTACATGCATTAACATTTTGAAGCATCCTCTACAGAATCAAATTTTACTTGCAGTTATTGTAATTTGCAATATTCATTCCTTTATTACTATTTTTTTGGCAACATTTCTGTTACAGGACCCAGCTCGACCAAAGTACCCATGGATGATTGATCACACAGAAAATCTGTCTGGCACTGAAGATGCGTATATGCCATACAGCACTACAAATCCGAAGATACAAGCATGGGTACCACCAAAACCAAAGTCATAGAGATTACATGAAACTGTGACATGTATAGTGAATTATAGACTCCCTTGAAATACATAGAAATAACTGCTTTTAAACTGACGTTTCTGTGTACTGTATCATAAATGTGCATGAAGAGAGTGAAAGTGACAGCTTGGAATTAGTAAATAAATGTAAATATTGGAAATTTTTTCAGCTGCTTATTTGTTATTTTACACATAATAAATAACTGTAATTGTGAAAACTGACTGCTAAATATTTTTTAATGATTTTTTTTTCTTTCCCAGTATACAGCTATCCCAATTTCTGTCCACTTACTTTGTTAACCTTTATCCTACTGGGTGGGTATTTAAATTTTAGCGCATGATTTATGAAACGCATATTATTAGAACAGAAAAATATAAAATTATGAAATAAACAGCATTTTGTGGAAAATAAAACAGATTATGCAGCAGGTCTTAAAACTGTAATAAATTTCCTTGTAGTATATATAAAAATTAATTTCTAGGGTCTTTTTCGTACATACACTTCCATGTGCAAATGCATGTCTTTAAAGGGGTAATATGTCTGGGAGCTACAGATTAACCTTTTGGCGCTGGAATTATTTTTTTAATTTTGGCACACCGTGTATATAAAATGTGAATAATACAGGAACCAAATACGTTAGAATTATGAAACAAACTGCATTTTGAAGAGAAAAAAAACGGAGAGTATATACCATGTTTAAAATATTCAGTACCTATATCTGTTGAATAAATATATAAAATGAAACTTTAGAGGTTAGCGGTGCGGTACGTCAACTGTAGTTGACGTTAGGTGTCAAAAGGTTAATGTGATACAGTGTACAACAACAAGCTGTAGATAACAGATCTGACTAGGAACAGGTATTTATGGTGATGGGAGGGGCACAGTAATGCCTAATACCACAATCACATACAGACACACAAACAAAATGGTAATGCCTGATACCACAATCACATACAGACAGCCACATACACAAAGTAAATTTGTTCTTTTCAGTGCTGAACATAAGGGGCTCGAGCTGCAGTGAAGCAAGATGCAACAAATTAGTAGATGTGCATGTGGCAAGACGCAGGAATATTTCATACCCCTTATTTCATTCACTTTAAAACTAAACAACTAAAGAAGTATTATGCATTTCACTTTACTACTGTTCAACAAATTTTCAATTTTGATATTTATTTGCCAAGGTATGCTCAGAGACATGTCCATATCTTCATTTTAGGTGTCTGTTACTTCTAGTAATAGAGGCTGAAGAATGTCATGAGATACTAGTAAAACTCCCCAGTATTAAATTTATGTTCAGTCTTTCGCAATTGATATATGTAGACAGACTGACATGACAAAGACAAAACACTCATTTTCACAGGACCTTTTGTTTTGAACCAGTTTACAAGCTTAACATTTAGGTTAACTGGGTAGAAAAATTAATGGTCTCAAAGGCTGATATATTGTTTCTTTAAAACTAGAAGGAGCATGCAACAGGACAGAATATAAACCTTTATAATGGAATGCAATCATTTCCATTTATTTTCTTGTGTGGTATAATTTACAGTACACAAATATAGTTTGGATAAAGCTATATTAAGAAATGTCTACACTTCCAGCAAAACGCAAAATTATAACTGATGAATGGACTAAAACAACTCGAATACTCAAAAAATTCGATACCTTTAAGTTGAGAAGAAAATTATATATAATTTAATGAAAAGTTCATCTGATGGCTTCATATTTTAGCAAATCAGCTGTTCCTTGACTCTTCACATGCCTTCACAACATCTGTAAAATGTATAAATCTCAGGTCATCATAAATGAATATCCTTTGTACACTTCTTTCATGATATTTCACAGTCAGTTTCTAAAATTTACAGCACAAGCAGCTACCTGTACCATGTCTGAACACTGTTCACTGTGGCACATGTGTGACTGTTTATAAAACTGTAAATTCTGACATCTTCCACCTTTGTTCTAAAAGGTTGATTTAAGGTCTTCAACAGCAGTAAATTTGTCTCCTGAACACTGTGGCATGCAGGTAACAATTGCATTGCACTGTCTGTTGAATAGCCCCATTTGTGAAAAATGAGCAAAATAAAAGCTATGGGGTAGGAGGGGCGTAATACTGCACAACCACTGCTTACTATGTCATTAACTAACCTTGCAATCTAATTGATGTACCTCTTAAATATCAGACACATGAAATGGCTAAACTTACAAAAATTACTTACCTTTCAACAGTTTGTTAAATGCCAATACAACAGGAGAGTCAGGTATGTCAATCAAGAAATTGGTTCCTTCGTCACAGCTGCGAGCCAGGCGAGGATCTAATGGCAAACTCCCTAAGAATGGAACTCCCACGTCCACTGCCATCTTGCTAGCTCCACCTGTATTTGCTGGGAATATGGCTGTTTCTGTCTGCAGGGATAACAGAAAATCAGTATCATTTAAGCGACATCAGACAATAATTTTACAACATATACATCTACACATGATACACCACATCTTCGGTAGTTATAATAACATACGTGAACTGCTCTCCTTAAACCCTGTGAAAACTGAGATATTTAGGGATTTTGTATCCGGTCCACAGATGTCAATATCCTGTTCTTTAAACCACTTTTTACCATCATTTCCACATCATCAAGTTTTAAATTCAGCACTGGAAACAGGTAGATTAATATTCAGAAAGCCAAAATTGGAAAATATACAACATGGAAACACAGTGAAAAGATAGTTTGAAGTACACAACACTTTTCATCTTAGTAAATTCTCTGTAACTGCACTACACTTCTACATATAGAATATGATATGGCTTTCTTTCTACGATTTATGGGATGCATAAATTTATCCATCTATATGGACTGCTTGACCTTTTAAAGATGGGACCGATCGGAAGTCCTGAAACATTTGTAAGAAACTACCATTCTGTGATGTGCAAAATCCCAAAACAGAGCACATCTCATTTACACCACAACAGAAGCCTGAAATAATGCAAGCTGTAGAAGATTAATCCTACTGTATTATAAATGTAAGTAGGAACCTTATTCTGACATATTTAGCCTAAGATTGCTGAAATTCATTTGTGCGACACACCTTGCATTTTGAACACACAAAAGATGCCATATTCTCCACAACACCTAGCACAGGTATATTGACTTTGCGACAAAAGTCAATTTCCTTACGCACATCCAACAGTGCCACCTCATGAGGTGTTGTCAGTATGATGGCACCAGTCAGACCAGCATTCAACAAATACTGCGCTGCTGACAGATGTTCGTCAGATGTTCCTGGGGGTGTATCTATCACAAGGTAGTCAAGTACACCCCAGTCAACTTCACTCAGGAACTGACGGATCATGCCTACAGCAGACAAAACAAAATTGCAAAAACAAATTGTGACCTGTCTCAAATCTGACCAGAACTTAAGATGTACTGCATCAGTGCTACAGCTTGTAAGACAGAGAGATACTGGTGAGACAGACAAAATGCAAGCATCAGGAATTATGTTCTACAGACTACCATCTTCCAGTACAGAAGCTCTGTTAATACAACAGTTGTGTTACAATGTGGCAAGACAAAATTTCTGGTCACACCTTATACAAAATACATGGAAATGTACCATTCTTTTTTGGTCCTCTCCAGATGATTGCATCATCTGGACTTGACAGCAGGAACCCAATGGACATAACACACAAGTTATCTTCCACATACTGCAACAGATAACACACCATGCATGAGACCAGTACTAACTAAGTTCATGTAATTCTGGTGGCTATATTCTTGTTCTTGCCACCCTAAATATGGTCATATGAGCGGCTGAAACATGTCGGTGGTTACTATATAATAAACTTACATTCATACAATTTGACATTCAGGGGGCCATGCATCATAATATATTCCTCTAATAAAACCAACGAGATGCACTAATTTCTCAAATTTATTTTAGGAATAGAACTCTACATGTTTTGGACAGTTCCTCTGTCCATCATCAGGAGTCCAGTACTGTACACACAGCAACAGGTATAGCTGTATGACCATACCTATTGCTGTGTGTACAGTACTGGACTCCTGATGATGGACAGAGGAACTGTCTGAAACATGTAAAGTTCTGTTCCTAAAATAAATTTGAGAAATTAGTGCATCTCGTTGGTTTTATTATAAGAATATTACATTCGTACACTCCGGTGCATTGGTTGGTATTTTTAAAAATTGTATATATTGGATCAATGCATGAAACAAAAAAAAAAATGAAAAAAGTTTCAAATACAAGTTCTAGTTCTTAAGAGATATATATTTTACATCATGAACCCAGTCTTTAAAAACAGTTAGTTTCGAGAAATTTAGCACAGTTCTATTTCAGCTTCGTGAACAGTAAGCAGACACAGCAACTAAACCAAAATAAGATGTAGTAGGGAGTATGAGTTGTTAAAATTATGACATCAAAAAATAATTAACAACTCCCATGTAACTGAATTCCATATTTCTGTGTATATTCAAAGACATTTCTACAAAACCCTTTTTTTTACTTCATGATATAAATTATTTGTTTTATATCTTACAACATAAATTTGTGCCAAACACTTCGACTTACAACAGGAGACCATCCTGAACCACTCTGGTGGACCTGTTCACCCAGGACGCCCATGACACGTGGAATTGAAGGTCCACATATGTCAATATCTAGAATGGCCACCTGTACAGAAACCACCAATCAGAGAAATTAAGATAAAGTTCCCCTATGCCTAAGAACCATATCGAAGATGCTCCTAGAGGACACGCAGGTAAAGGTACCAGCACTCTAGACCTTGGAACTGAATGGATGGTGACTGGTCACAAGCACAATGCCCTTCATGTTAAAAAATTGCTCCACTGTTTCACAGACAGACGTCAACATCTGTAGATGCTAAGTTAGAACATACTTTTTTTTCATACATGAACCTATCTTTGTACACTTACTTACTTACTCCATGGTGCAGAGTCCTTCTTGAGAAGCTAACTGGTTTGCAGCTGGTCAAGAAATTCCCCGCATTTCACGGAACCCAAAGGTTCATTACCACACTCACAAGCGTCCGCCACCTGTCCCTATCCTGGGCCAGCCCAATCCAGTCCATATACCCACATCCCACCTCCTGGAGATCCATCC
>Ga0136643_10016909_pt1 | contig 10976 bp, 6 predicted proteins | sample TergutLab28metaG_FD_96883 | JGI IMG/M metagenome (GOLD analysis project Ga0136643, IMG submission 96883) | Labiotermes labralis P1 segment gut microbial communities from Petit-Saut dam, French Guiana - Lab288 P1 (version 3) (version 3) | ecosystem: Host-associated > Arthropoda: Insects >... | reverse complement strand
GATATATTCCTTTTCAAATACCACTTCTTACTCCACATTTTACGCTTTCTTTTCTTCTTTTTGGATAACATTATGGCCGATGTGGCTAGCAAACAGCAAACGACAGCCTTGTTTTTATCCACCACAGTCACACGCACAAGAAGGCACACAGAACTGACAAAAAAAACTGACAAACCTGATGGGAAACCTGTGCTGTGCCAGAGAACATTCAGTTCAGTTTTTCGTGCAGATTTTCCACACAATTAAACTGCACAGTTTAACTTAGAGTGTATGGGGCTCTTAACAGCAATGGTTAGACCCACTTGCTACTGCATCACGCATGAAAAATTCCACACAAAAACTTGCATGTGCGTTAAAATCAAACCTGAATCAATTTGCACAAGTCCGTGTGTGGAATAAAGCTTATTTCCCAAATATCGGCTCACAGCACAATAGTTTAGTGGGATGGTAAAGGTGATATGGTTGGAAAATTTTAACAAAAATAATAAAACATTATATTACACGATCACCCTTTTTAACTTGTTTGCCCCGACGTGCTCAGCCTGGTAGGTGATCCTCTTTCGGGAAACGGGTTTGGTTCACCGAATCACATGTAGTTTTAGTCATTTCTTTTTAGAGTTACGTTTTATTTATTCATTTTATTCTTGATATAATAAATGGAGAGCTATATCCAGTTAAACATCTAGATCATTTTCTAGGAAAATGACACAGTCACTGCTCTGTACTCCCTCACACAGCTCTCGTACGCGACTGCTTCGCACTGAACTGCTGGCGTCCGTTATCTACTCCCAAAGGTTTTGCCATTTAAATCTCTCCTACCTATCATCAACGGTTCTGAATATACATTGACAGAATAAACCCAAAACGTACGGCTATGATCCGTCCCTAACTGACGCCAGCAAACCTAAGAAAAAAATATATAAAAATTGTTCGGCTACATTATAAAAGTTGTTAACATTATTTAGGTTTTTCCTATTCGGATTTTACATTGTTTAGATACACTGTTCTGTTGTTCCTCGCCTGTGACATATGGCGACGTTTCTGTCATATTTTAGTCAGCTGTTTCTCAGGATTAGTGTTTTCGCATGAGGACGGAAGCGGGTGCCTTCCGAAAAGTAGTGTTTGTTTCTCGGTACTTGCGATAACGTAAAATGTCCTTACAAATGTTGTTATTGTTCTTGGAAACCATCATCAAATATCTATATGTTAAAATATTTTGTTATTAATAACCTGCATACTCTTAACATCAGTACATTCACAAAAATGCACTTTATACGATTCAATTCGTAACAACTCCCAGAACACCTACATGTTTCGACACCAGGATACCATCTTCAGGTAGTTATAGAACGTTAGTTTAAGTATTACACCGCCCGTAATGAAAAGTTAAAAAACTTCAAATTTTGTTATGTATAAAGCATTGATACTTACTTACTTACTTACTTACTTACTTATTTACTCCATGGTGCAGAGTCCTTCTTGAGAAGCTAACCGGTTTGCAGCTAGTCAATAAATTCCCCGCATTTCACGAAACCCGAAGGTTCATTACCGCACTCACAAATGTCCGCCACCTGTCTCTATCCTGGGCCAGCCCAATCCAGTCCATATACTCACATCCCACCTCCTGGAGATCCATCCTAATATTATCCACCCATCTACGCCTAGGTCTCCACAGTGGTCTCTTTCCCTCCGGTTTCCCCACCAAGACCTTATACACCCCCCTCTCCTCAGCAATACGCACCACATGCCCAGCCCATATCATTCTTCTCGATTTTATCACCCGCAATAAAACATTGATAAGTATAAAAATTACAATATACTGATATTGAGATTACGTAGTAGTGACAGTTGCATGAAATAAAGAGTATTTAGCAATTACGTACTGCGCAGTACGAGTTTTGCCCTCGGAAGACTCATACTAATATAAGAATTATTTACAGATGCCTTAAATAAAAATTCAAACCTCAAGTTCAGGCACATGCGCAAATACGTGCTTAATGTATGTACGTCATATCTACGATAGGCCCAGTCCTGCCAAAAATGATATACAGTGTGTCCACAAAGTTCCTCCTGGGTTTCACGACGACAAAACGTTTCTGAAAAAGAAAAATGAGCTAGACACAAGCACCATTCTTTGGCTTGTAGTCAAACTCTCAGAGTTCTAACTGGCCTTATTATACCTCAGTGTTGTCACCCTTGGTAGCATGGCAAAGGCCCAGTCGATATTCAAGCTCTTACTATGTTCTGAGGAGCATGTTATCGTGAATATTGCAGTGCTGTTATGTCCAAGAAACGAGGAGACAAACGTAGTGGAACTTCTCGGCCGATTCATCTTCCAGGAAATTTCTTTTCCATGTATGCCCGTCCTGGTAAATTCCAGTGAGGGGAAAAGCCGCCCTTTTGCAAAAATTGTGTGGTTGTATGTGCCCAATCTAAGGTACTGTATAGAGGTGCAATATGATCAGTTAGGTTTTCATAAATCTTTGGCTTGAAAATTCGGAGGACGTTTGTGAACACACTGGGAATTAGATCGTAATTGAGTTACGCTAGCATCTAGGTTCATCCGATTTAGTGCCAAATTATGGAGTTTGTGCTTTTAATTATGAAAGACGCTGTATGAGAAATATTACGGAAGACGTTAAATTTAAGGGTTGGGTAGGAATCTTCGATACCCATCACTTCTTAGTTCTGAGCCCCATATTTCACGGCCGTTAGTACAAATGAGGGTATCGTGGTCGAGACATAGCACCATAACCACTTTAAAATATGTGCTGGAAGTAAAATAAACACATTAGCTCAGTTAAGTAAAACTGATTTAAAAACATATGGATCAGAAATCTGGAACCTTACAAAATCCGACGAGAATTTGTTAAGAATTTTCGATAGGAAAATACTGCGGAAGATTTGTGGGCCGATCCAAGAGGGGGATATCTGGAGAATTGGAAATAATGAAGAACTGAATAGATCCATAAATGGGGAGGATATTGTGAAATTTCTAAAAGCACAAAGAATAAGATGGCTGGGACTTGTAAAGAGAATGGAAGTGGGAGCGATGCCAAGAAAGATGATGGAAGGAAGACTGTTTGTAGGAAGAAGAAAAGGAAGACGCCTTTGAGATGGACGGACGATGTGGTAGCAGACCTGAAGGCAGTGAGGATAAAGCAGTGGATGGAGACAATGCAAGATAGAGAGAAATGGAGGCGGATTGTTGAGGAGGCCAAGGCTCACACAGGGCTGTAGCGCCAAGAGTGATGTGAAGTGAAAACTGATTTAAAATTGCATAAATTGAGTATATGTTTTTCTAAATGTCACGAGTAACAAGCGAATTGCACAACTGCAACACTGCATCAGAACCTGTGCATTCAGCATGTAACTATGCATTCTGTTAATTTATTGCTCTAAAAAGTGATTGTCTTGTATCGAAAGTAAAGGTGAAAGCTTGAAGTACTTTAAACTAGACTGGAGTGTATGTACTGTCTAACACAACTATATGATGGTAGAGATATGTATAGAATTTATTACATAAAGAACAACTACATGTTTTGGCACTTTACATTGGCCATCTTCAGGATGAGAAATGAAAAAAATTAGTAAGCGGCTATACTCTATTTATGTGGGTTGTATACATAAGTCGAGTGTAGCTGCTTACGAAGATTTTTTCATTTCTCAACCTGAAGATGGCCAATGTAAAATGCCGAAATATATAGTTGTTCTTTATGTAATAAATTCTACACATATGTCTACCATCATACAGGGCGAGTCTCTCGCTAGAGGCCCCAAACTATTGTCTATAAAAAATTATGTTACTGAGATAATGACTTGAAAATTTATACACACATACCGGGAACGATGCAAAACAGGACCCGCTCATAATCGATGCTGAAACATGATCAGTATATTAGAAGTGCAGATAGAGGGCTTATTAGTGAAGATACGTTTCAGTGGTTATTGAGAGGAGATCTGAAAGGAGAAACTGCAAGTGAAATAATAGAAACACAAGATCAGACACTGCAAACAAAATATCATGCGACAAAAACATTACAATCAGTAACGAATTAGAAATGCGGACTATGTCAAAAACTTTACGAGACGATATACCACATTTATCAGCATGCCGAATGGTCAGTTTGTTCATAACTAAGTTAACAGAATGTCAAGATATGAATTATGTAATGTTACGAAGTGTTAATTTGCCTCCTACAGTGACCAACAAAAAAATCAGGTTGTTGAGTGATTAGTAGACGATTTAATTTAAAAAGATGAAAGAAGACATTTCTGTGTTAGAATGTATTTCCAAAGTTATTTACAGATACAAAAAAAGTATGTGATACAAGCATGAACAGTGTGATAAAATGAGTAGTCAGGCGCCTGATTGTTGAAATTATACTTAGCTTAAGAATGTAATAAATGGAAGGCAGAATTAATTCATCATTATTAAAGATACACTAAGATATTACTTGCTACTGAGGAAAACTAATAAAGAGTTTCATAACTGAGAATCGAACTTCAAGCTTGCTGAATAAAAGCAGGAAAATTTTTTTTAATTGGTACATTTCAATTTAACCTTTTAAAGCCTACTGGTCACGTGATGCACCAACAGTTTAACATTCAACAACTTTACGCTCTGCCCACACTGTATTTATGTGTTTTGTGTTTATCTGAGAAAAAACAGCGACTTGTGCCATTTACAGCATAAACTGATTGGTTTTTATAACCGAGATGAAAAGTGTTTACAGCGCGGTACGGACAGGGTCTTTAAATAAAGCAGTCTGCGCTTCGTATTTAAAGGGTTAACCTTTTTCTTTGTCAGCTCCTGGGCTTTGTCCACAGCGGTCCGGGACAGAAGCTGTGACGGCGCTGTATACTTTCACTTGACAAGAGACGTGTTAGAATGGAAGGGTGACCTTTAAACCATTTTGTCTGTACTTACATAATGAGATGTTTTGTCTGCTCGCTTCATTTTGCTTCCTTTTTTACCCGATTTTCTTGGCTTTATCTGCTTTTAGAAGATTCGCGTCGTCTCGGACTACTTGAAACTACAGATGAAGGCACTAAGATCTTTCGAAAAGTTTGCAACTATTTACCAATTGACGTGGGGTAACATATCAGAAGCAAAAATCTTCCCAGCAACATTAATGTGATTTACATGTTCTGGTTTTAGTTGACTACATTGTATATTGGATGTGGGCCGAGTAGCTCAGTCCGTATAGCGACTGACTACGGGTTGGACGGTCCGGGATCGAGTCCCGGTGGGGACGAGATTTTTCCTCCCGTCCAGACCGGCTCTGGGACCCACCCGGCCTCCTGTGATATGGGTACCGGGTCTTTCCCGGGAGTAAAGTGCGGCCGGGGCGTGCTGCTAACCACTCACTCCCTTCTAGTGCCGCGGTCATGGAAGAATAGAGCTATAACTCTATCCACCCTCTGGGCCACACCGGGCCTGTAACGGGATCACTTTACCTTTATCTTTTTTTTTACCTTATATTTTGGACATTGTCTCATGCTAAACAAAGCAAATCAAAATCTATTGCCTCTTTATTTCATTAATGGCTGATTTAGAAGAGGGATGTAGAGACGCCGGTGACAGGTTAAGTAAGATAGGAGCGGTTTGGGAAGCTCTCTGCTTAATAGCGTCTTACTGCACTGCTAATTTCTCTTTACTGCCATTAAGTAATTGGGCGATGCATCTTTCGGCGAGATTATTGTTTCCGATGAGATTTTGCACATCAAATGTCACCTCTCCAGTCTGAAGAAATTACCAATTTTTAATCTAAAGTCTGAAGTAAAGGTGAATTCTGCATTCGCTTACCTATCTATTTTACATGTAATTACTTTTCGTAAAAATTTCGTCAACTTATTCAAACCGTAAAACATGAGTTATTTTAATTTAGAAATTTTAATTCGACTTTGGACTAAGGTTTAATAAAAGAACGCTAATTTGTACACGTCAGAATCATTCAGAACCGATGTGACTAAACAGTGTCTCAATATATGAACTCCAATCTATGCTGCTCTACCTTTTCTGAGTCTGAGTGTGAGCTTAGTCTTAATATTTTTTGAAAATAAATTCATTACATGCATATTTGGTTTCTATGTAAGTGATGTGGGATTAGTTCTTTGGGTTCTGAAGTGGAATTTGAATTTGACATACTGGAGGTGATAATAAGCATATCTTAAGCCTTATGTCCAGAAATATTTGTAGTGATGTTTCCTCTATTCTAAGTTAGAGGTGCCTGTTGCTGAAAACAAGTAAGTACAAGGACGAAACGAATTAACGCACCTCAAACAAAATATGTTGTGAAAGCTCAGTTCAGGTAGAAAAGACACTTTGGCACGCCTCTAACATCCTACAACTTTTCAGTTTCGTAAACAAATTATGTTGTCACCGACAGTTATGTTGAAATTCAGTGTCTCCTACACGAACAGTTGCAAATTGATTTCCGGAACAGTCACACCCGCTAGCTACCGCAAAGATGTGAATGACACTTGAAGGTAACGCTTCATAGCATATATGTTTCAAGGCTAACAGTAACAGCTATTTCATTTGTTATCCAGCCGCATTTGATTAGTTGTTAATGCAGCATATATTTCTGCATGAACAGCCTAGTCAAGGATCACTGCTTTTTGTTAAACACTACAAATCAATATTAAAGCAGGATATTGTTTTTAAATATTCACTGCAGTTTTCTGACGGCTTTAAATTTGATCAAACATTTTTGACAATTCCTCAGTGCAATTTGTATCAGTGGTCACATAATTTAAATGTGAATGGTATTTAACTATAATACTCATTCACGACAAAACGCAAGAAGAGCAGGCAGCTGCTGTATGAAACACGCTTCTTAAAACTCGACCTAATTTAAAGTTCTTGTGGCGTAACTTTCTCCACATCCGATACAAGGCCACGTTTGGGATAATCCATTGCACCACGTAGAATTTAGGCCGTTAATCAAATCGAAGATGCTACACCTGACACTCCTATCAAGCTTTAAAATAGGACTGTTCTGCACCGTTACAGTCTATCTCCACAAAATTTGAATCCAGTTCTCAGATGACAAAGAAACGATTCATTTTGCCTGTGACAATGGAATTTCCATTCAAATGCAGTTGTTATATCCACACGAATTTTTCTTCTAGAATTTCGGAACAGAGGGTCTTACTAAGGTGTTGGATGTCTCTGTCAGTCCACACCATCTTTCATGAAGTAGTCTGTCGTTCGAGAGTTCCACGCCCACTCCTAAGGCGAGTTCCCCGCAGAGGGTGATTTAGTGCTTCTTCTTTCAATTTATAATACCCTCTAGTTTCCTTAAAATAATCCAGTATCTGCTTACGTCCTCTTCCTCGTTTTTCCATCACTTCAATACTTTTCCTTCAATAACGTGTTTTAGAAGACCTTTCATATAAAAGGGAGACCGCGGTAGCACAGTGGTTAAGGTGCTGTGTTACAAATCGGAAGGTCGCTGGCTCGATTCCAGCTGGTGTCAGTGGATCTTTTATTGACATAAAATCCTTCCGATCGCACTATGGCCCTGGGGTCGGCCCAGCCTCTAACAGAAATGAGTACCACGAGTTATTTCCTGGAGGTAAAGGCGGCCGGTGCGTAAGGCTGACAACCTACCACCATCCTGTGCCGCTGCCACGAAATCTGGGAGCCTTAACTTCCTAAGAACCCTCTGGACCTGTCCAGGCCTGTAATAGGACTGCTTTACTTTTTTTTCATAAGCAAGATATGACCAATCCAGTTAATTTTCATTCTTTTTACTGTTTGTAGGATATTCCTCCCTTCCTCCGCTCTACATAATACTTATTTTCGCACACGATTGGCCCATCTTTCCATTCTCTCCAGGACCAAAGTTTTAAACTTTCCAGGTATTTCTGATCTACTTTCCTAGGTCTCAATTTTCGGCACCACACAAAACTATGCCCCAGATGTAATATTTTACTAATTTTTTAAATTTAAATCGAATTTGGTGGTGAAATGAGCCCTCTTCTACTTGAGTTGTATTTTTGTCATGTCAACGCTGGATTTAATTTTACTTGTACATCTTTGAATCATGTGTTGTCATGCCACCCAAATATTTGAAATATTCCACATTCTCCTGTTGTTTTTGAGTCATGATAATCTGCACTGAGTATTTGTATACCAGTACATTGCACATGTCACTTCAGAATATATATATAATTTTAACTTCTGATATTTATGAACTACATATTTTACTTTATTTAATACCATTTTATATTACCATACTGCAGAAAATTCTAATCAATAATCATATGAATTTCAACACTGCGGAGTAATTTGACACATTTGATCACACTGTATTCTTGTAGAAGAAATGTCACTCTGAAGATGCTCGGATTACCGGTCGAAACATGTAGGTGAAAATATCACAGTAAAACACATCAGTGGGAGTAAGTGCATTTTGTTGGTTCTTGGTATACACCAGCCGTTAGAACAGTTAATCAACAACATTTTACACTGGGAGAAAATAATGAGAAGTTAATTCGTCCCATGGTTTATATATAAAAGACACTGTGTTTCTACACAGAGTCCTTCTTTTATGCTACACATATTGTTGGTCTCTTCCATTCTGTTCGCTTATGGCATAATCCGTAACCTCTTTAGCGACCACCCGTACGCGTCTTTGAATAGCGGAGGAAAACATCCAACGATGTAAGTCAGGTTGATTAAGGACGATCTATGTTGACATATTTTGATGATTTGATAGAACTTACCACTTACACATATTCTGTTACTAACTGTATATCGTAAGAAGTTGGAAAATATTTGTTGATTTTAATTTGGATTTTAGAAAACTAACTTAGTTATCTATTAAACTTGTTAAATATTACTGTGTTTTGTGTGTTGTTATGTAGGTACACCCAGATGATGCTAGAATTATTGTCGAAACATTTAGAATATGTTCTGGAAAAGGAAGTTAAATGTTGTGTTTAGCTCCGTATATTTCTTATGCAAAACCAACATTACGGACTTCAAAGTGTAACTGTCACATACACGTGGACCGGGATAGCGTAGTCGGCATAGCGGTTCGTTACGGGCTAGAAGGTCCAGGGATCGGATCCCTGTAAGGGCGAACCCGGTCCTGCGGCCTCCTATACAACGCGTACTGCATCTGTACTAGGGGTAAAGCGGCCGGGGCGTGACATTGACCAACCTCCCTAGTTAGGGCCGAGGTTAAAAAAAGAGTAGAACTCTACGTCTACCCCCCGTTCTGGGCCTTCGTGATATGTTCTAAAGTGAGATTTGCTGTCACACAAACAAATGACTGTGGCATAATATATGGGATTTCTCTAGCATTCTGTCGTTCACCAATCATAGATGTTGTACCGTATAAGACACAACCCAAAAATCAGACATGCATACTTACAGAAACAAGCGTACAGGATGCTGTCTTTCCACTTGCAATGGACACTTCCAACATTAACTGAGTCGTTCAGCACAAGGTCGGTTGTGTTGGCTAACATTTTCTCGCTATTTCTGTAATCGATTTTTTTTTATAAAAAGACATTTACTTGTTGCACAATTTGTTTCTTGCGGACGAAGCACGGTTCCACTTGATTGGGTACACTAATAGCCAGAACAGAATATGGAGTGTTGAAAACTCACATACACTGCATAAAAATTATCCGCAGTCGACAGAGATTGGTGTTCGGTGCGCATTGTTTAGAAAATGAATTCTTGGAAGAGAAAATTACTGCTGAAAATTGTCCAATTTTTTTTTTAACTGAATGCTTTGCTGTGTTGGAAAAGAATGAACGGGATTGCTGGTTTCAGCAAGGTGGTGCGACCACCCATACTGCCAAAAAAACAACAGCTTTTTGCACTACTTCTTTGTGGTGGTTTTGTCGGGCGTAGACTTTGGCTCAGACGATTCCCAGACATTATACAAGATGACTTTTTTATGTGGGGATTTCTTAAAGAAACAGAAATGAGTACCAGGTGTATCTCCTGGGGGTAAAGGCGGCCGGTGCGTAAGGCTGACAACCTTACCACCATCCTGTGCTGTTGTCATGAAATCTGGGAACCTTAAATTCCTGTAACCCTCAGGTCCACTTCAGGCCTGTAACGGGACTGCTGCCTGTTTATTTCTTAAAGGAGTCTTACGCAATAGGCATAGCTCGAGAGGTATGTAAGATCTTAATAACATTTAAGAGACTGTTAACGGCATTGACCATCACACCCTTCGAAAAGTTACAAGAACCAGTGCATAGCGTGAAAGCATGTCGACAAGAAAGTGGGGAAAATTTTCAGCATTTGCTGTAATTACGTGCTTTTTAACACATTCTTGGCATTTTTGAAGAAGATATAAATAAAAAGAAGACAATATGTTCAGAGTATTAGGTTGCTTTTATAAGGTACACTCTGTTTTACAAACTGTGACAACCACCTTTCAGTTATACAATGATAGGACGTTACATATTTTTGTGGACCAATTTCATATTCCATTTTCTCCGTTTTATTTCTATCCAGGCCTTGATATTTTTTTAGAGTGGTTGACTAGAATTTGCTAATAAATTCTTTTTTTTCCCCTGCGTTCTGCATGCCCTGATCACCTCAAAATTGCACGCATATGAAGTTTTGCATGTGTTGAAATAAGTTGACAGAATTTATGATTGCATTGCTATGGCTGTTGGCATGACCACTTACATGGTATTAGACTGTTACACGTGAAGGTGCAGCTATAAATGTCAGAAGGAAGCCCTATTTTAAATCTTTTCCTTAACGACCTCTTCACCGCCCCACGGAATTTTAAAATATCTCTTCTTATTTCGGGGTTTTCCTGATTGTTCATTGTCCAAACTATGCCCTGTAATTAACTACTGAAGCAAGGAACTTAGACGATTACGGTAAAGGTAAAGGTAAAGCTTTCCCGTTACAGGCCCGATGTGGTCCAGAGGGTGGGTAGAGGTATAGCTCTACTCTTCCATGACCGCGGCACTAGAAGGTGGTGTGT
>Ga0136643_10016905_pt1 | contig 10978 bp, 7 predicted proteins | sample TergutLab28metaG_FD_96883 | JGI IMG/M metagenome (GOLD analysis project Ga0136643, IMG submission 96883) | Labiotermes labralis P1 segment gut microbial communities from Petit-Saut dam, French Guiana - Lab288 P1 (version 3) (version 3) | ecosystem: Host-associated > Arthropoda: Insects >... | reverse complement strand
GTGATCTGTACTCCTCACCCAATATTGTGCGGGTGATAAAATCGAGAAGAATGAGATGGGCAGGGCATGTGGCGCGTATGGGGGAGGAGAGGGGGGCGTATAGGGTCTTGGTGGGGAGACCGGAGGGAAAGAGACAACTGGGGAGACCTACACGTAGATGGGTGGATAATATTAGGATGGATCTCCAGGAAGTGGGATGTGGGTATGTGGACTGGATTGGGTTGGCCCAGGATAGGAACAGGTCGCATACACTTGTGAGTACGGTAATGAACCTTCGGGTTCCATGAAATGCGGGGAATTTCTTGACTAGCTGCAAACCAGTTAGCTTCTCAAGAAGGACTCTGCACCATAGAGTAAGTAAGTAAGTACTCTTCAATGCACTAAGCATAGCAGCATGGCATGCAATGAGGCTGAAGTAATGGAACTGGTTTTGTTTGTTTTAATCTCTGTGGTTTTGTGTAGGACATGAGAGTGTAAGGTATTGTGAACTGAATTGTGGCAGCCATTTCTCACATGAAAGCTCTTAATTTGTTGGTGAACCAAATATTGATTTGTTACTGTCGGTCCAAAATATTTGAATTTGCCACATTTTTTGATAATTTATTAGCAGCTGTAACTTTATGATTTTGCCCTTTCTAGTGCTGGGTTGTAAGCTTGTGTTAGTTTTGTGTCTGCTTATGAAAGTAAGTACTTCTGGTAGCATCTAACAGGGTCTGTTATGTATATGTGTTGTCACTCAGTAAGTGGATGTCACTGACATTGACAAGAAGCTGATGTGTTTCATTCAGTGGCAGTCCCTCCTGATTTTCATGGCCCCCTCCCTACCCCCCAAACCCCAAACTGGATATTCTACAGTGAAGTTTGAGTGCAATGTGCTAAAGTATCTCCTTTTATACAAGTATGAACAGGAAATTCTTCAGACTTGTGCCTAACTTTTTATGTTGTATATGTTTTATTAAACATATTTTAATTAACTTAACTGATTGTAATTATAGTACATACCTGTAAGTTGTGTACCAAATCTGGTGTGGTGACATTAGAGATATGTGTTGTATTATTTCTGGTTATAAAACCTACATTGTATAAAATGTACCACGTGTGTTAAGAAACATTTTGTCAGTACTCAAATATTTAGTAATCACATGTTGTTGTTGTTTTTGTTGTCAGTGAGTGTTGTGAATAGTTTGAAGTAGTAGGCTGAAAAAGGAATTCATATTTTGTGTATTTTGGACAGCAGTGTATGGCATTATATTAGTGGGTCTTTCCTTTGAATTTTTTATGCATATTCACGGTTGCGTGTTTTTTTATAATGTCATGGAAAGGTCTTTAAAGGTTGTGCGACCACTAAATGACAACTTCAGAGGCACATTGATGCACCAAGGTTTTGACATTTTTAATATCACCTAGACTTTTGTTCGTGCTGTGAAACCACTGTCGTGTGGCTTGTGACATACTACTTCATGACTCCCCATGTAGCAAGCTTTGAGCAGAAATGCCCGTTTCCCATTGGAGTATCATAGTGGTGAATGTTTGGTCTGGCTAAAATAAAGTGCTGCCAAGTCATTAAAACTGGTGAAATATAAATAAAAAATAGTTTCACTCATTAACTTGTCTTTTTCACTTGGAATCAACTGTGTTTATTATGTGGCCTTTACACCTTGCTTGGTTTTCAACAGGTATATTCACAGCTTCACTAGGTATACCAAAGCTGCTTTTGTGCCCCTTACCATTATTATTTATTCATATCTCTTTCTGCAGAAGGCCATAATGCATACTAGATCATATTAAAGTACAGTATTTTTGCTATCTGGGAGGTTTTTTGTAGAATTCTCCAGCTTTGTACATCAGAAACCGGTAATTGCTAACATAGTCTAGAAGTGTTCTGCATTAGCTGGAACATGAAGAATCATTGTGTTCACATGAGCCAACCATTGATCTTATTCATGACCCAGATAATCCAGTCCACTCCCTGTCATCAAATATCATACAAGATTCATTTTAATGTTATACTCCCATCTGTGGCTGTCTTAAAGTGGTTGTGTCTTTCATGGTTTTCCTACAAAGACTGTGCATGCTTTTCTTATCTTTGGCGTGCATGCCACATGCCCCTCCCATCTTTTCCCCTTTGAGTTGATTGTCCAAATAGTACTTGTTGCAGCCTAAATATTAAGTTTCTTCTCACGCAGTTTTCTCCATCTTCCCGTTACTTGGACCATAGGTACAAGTGCTCTTCTCAGCACCATCAGTCGGAATTTCACACCCATTTGAAAACAAGAGACAAAGTTATGTCGTAACTTCTACATTTTCAGGTTTTACGTGGAAAAAAAAAAAGATTTCCTGGATTTAATCCAACCTTAATTTATTTGTGAATGCGTCGAGTTGTTAATGCTGTTCCCAAATATCTGAACTTTGTCACATTTTCGGTTACTTTATTAATGGCCATTGTGTTGTGATTTTGTCCTGCATGCTGATAACAAGACATGAATATAAGGTGGTTCCCGACGAACCCAATTCGTTTTATCACGATTGCAACGATCGGCCATATTGCAAACCAGCGCATTCGAATTAAGATTTTATGCACCGCGATGGTTACTTCCTGGGAAGGATGAGACGAGTCTGCCGTCCATGCTTGCATTTTTCTGAGTGATATAATTATGAGTAAAATGTAGAAATATTAAAACATCGGAACGGAAATTCGATGTACACAAGTAGTATGAGATAAGCAAAAAACACGCTATTTTTCGTGTTAAACAGCTTACATATCGTTCAGTTAAATTTTTTCTAAAGTGATTTTCCGATCCTTTTAGTAACCCTCATACCTGTTACTTCATTTCAAGGAAGACCGATACAGAAAGTACTTGGTGATGTGAATGTCGTTAGTATCTGTGCATACCGTTCAGCTGTAGTTTTGAAGTAGGCTTGGTGACTTGTATTTTGTAGTGGTTCACTTCCATTGTTTCAAATAAAAGGCCTACTTACTGCGAGCTGACCGCTGGTACGGACCGACAGAAGACAGATGCAGTAGGCAAACCTTTGTGCCGGACTGACCGATTGCGCGAGCAGAAGTCAGGAATGCGATCTGCCACTGGAATAACCAGACGGTGAAATTTTTCCGGAGAGGAACCTTGAAAGTAGCGTTGGTGTCGACAGGGAATTTGGAGTTCCTACCCTCTTGTAACCATCCTATAACTGATAAAAGAACAGATTTTCTTCAAGGACCTAAAAATGTCTGGTGCCTTTCCAACCGCTCATTCCCTGCCACTTTATTTGTGAACCCATGATAAAATTGCTGCATGTGGAATGTGCATGGCGTGGGAATTAGGGTGTGCTCAGAATAGGAAACTGAAGCACTGAATACAGTATACAAAGATACAACGTAACATTTTATGAAGTTGACTCAGTTGACGAACAAATAGTAACGGATTTAAATAGTGCACTCGCAGTACACATCTCACATTTCAGGTAGTTGGACTAACAGAACGCGAAGGTTCATTTCAACAGAACGCCAAAGCCCTTTAAAAACAGCCGATTTTTTTTCCAAGCCCAAGACTAGTATTAACAATGTTTTTGTTTCTCGAACTTCCCTAGTTCCTTATTCAACCCGAACATCGCAACATTCTGTATTTTCCCTGTCATATTTTTATTTTAAAATAAAGGTAAAGTTGTCCTTTTGCATGGTTAAACTCGACGCCATGAAGACGTGTTGGGGATGGAGGTATAACTCAATGCATCCTCCATTTCAACACTACATGGAAGTGATGGTCACCTTCACGCCCCGGCCGCTATTCTCGGTAATCATTTGTTAGGAGGTTATGCAGGTCTTAGGGCGAATCTGTAGGCTGTGGAGATAGGAACATTCTCTGTCCTTGCCAGGCGTGTCGTGGCAAAATATGCCATCTTTACTGAAAGAACGTTCTTGATGCATGCACACGTTTGCTATAGTTGTTTTTACCGAGGCGCGATCAGAAGAACAAGTTCAGGAAGCTTTCGAAGCAATGAAACCCAGCTGTAAACAAGAAAAACCTGATGAAAAATCAGTTTGTTGGTTATATGTATTAAAAATGACCTTTTAGTCGTTACTGGTAATACATCTTTTTCGTGTGCTTTGAAGTAACTCATAAATTTTAGGTTTTGCCTCATGCAGGGCACTGAATTTTAATTTTTTTTTTAGCATCCTATCAATTATACATAAAAGAAAGAGAGCCTTTGGGCTGTAATGTGTCTTACCTCTTCCTTCGTCCGGACCTCCCCCTCCCACGGTCTGTTCGACGCGCGTCCGGGCGTTACCGTTGTTATTTCTCTTTGACAAATTGCCATATTCAAATGGAAAGTGGTATTTGGGACCCTGGTGCTGATATTGATGCGATATTTGGGTTTGGCAGTGAATTTAGGATAGACACTCCATTGATCTGTAGCTTTTTAATTTTCCCATTAAATGCGCACTAAATGTGAAAACGTTCTTGAGGAAAGATATAAATATTAACGAATTAGGTGTTCATGTGTCAGCAGCTTAATTTTACGAACAGCTATTATTTATATACATTCCTAGAGCGTATTATCGTGAATTTCGAGAGTAGGTTTTAATGAACTAATGAAGCTAGTATACCACGGGGTTTCTGTTCTGTCACTTTATTTGGAAAGAAACACCAAAAATGATCTTTTGTTTTGCATGCAGCTTGTGGCATCACAGGCTGTTGGGGTAAGACAGAACTGCTTACTGTATGGGCTTTTTTTTTTAATGTGTAGAAACGCAGTAGTATGCCTGTTCAAAATAACGCGACGCATCAGTTGCGCGGATCTGCTCGTAATTGTTTTTCGTCGCTTGAACTATGCTGAAGGGACGTCATCAGCTAATTAAACTCATCAGTCCAGATTAGAACAGACTGACCAACGTGTCATGTTTCAGCGGTAAATAATACTGCAGTATTTAGTATGTTATGAATTTCTGTTTTTAATCTTCTGCTGATGATCTCAGCCGTAGGGACGTTGCATGTAGGTTTTGCATGTACAAGTGAGGTAGGTTGCACACGAACTGGGGAGTAGCACTGGGGATTGAGCTGAAATATGGTTGAGCGATTTCAAATCCTTTAAAGTACTTGTACGTTTCTAAATGTCTATGCCGCCTGCTTAAACGTTTAGTGCCTTTGAAGTTTGTCCACAGAGTGTATTTATGAGTTCATATCATTCTCAGAATAAGCAGCCATTTGTGTAAATGGCATTAACCAGTTACTATTTGTAATGGAGACGCAGTATGTTATCTGTGAGGTATGAACAATTTTTGTGACTTTGCTTTCCTGTAGAGGCATAGAAATGCCGATTATTGCATTGTTCGTCATAAATGATCTTTTTTTTTTTAAATGGGAAGTTTTCTTTTGTTTCTTTGGCGAACTTTTACCGATTCCTGTGTTTCTGTAGTTCAGAAGTAATACAGATCCCGCCCAGTTCCACACATATGTTTGTATTTGAATTTTCCTTAGTTATTTTGTACGGGTTCCCTCGTTTTCCTGGCCAGAGTCTTAAAATTTTGTACTTTAGCTTGATATCAGAAGGTTTATTATCTGTCGTTCCCAAAGATTTGTACTCTGCTTGGATTTCGGAGGCTTTGTTAACAATCATTCCGGAAGATTTGTACTTTTCCAGGATTTCGGAGACTTTGTTAACTATCGTTTACACAGATTTGTACTTTGCCGGAATTTCGAAGAGTTTGTTAGCTGGTATTGATTTGTACAAAACCAGGATTTCGAAGGCTTTGTTGGCTATCTATATTATCAGAATTTCGTATTGGTAGGACCGGCAGGTTTTTAGAAGTTGTGTAGTTTGTTTCGACTTACGTAGAAAATAGTGATTATTGTGGTCTGTATTCAATGGAAACTCAGCTGAACAGTTGTAGATATAGAAGTGTATTGACGTTGCTTTTTTTACTGTAGTTATTGTTTCACATGCTAAACACCATTTATTGGTATTTGTGACCCCCTTGGCTACAAATCAGTGTTCTGTGATGCACGTATTCGTTGCACAGTCCTGCGACTTCCATTGTCAATTGCATTTTGATTGATTAAAGCAGGAAGATTGATCGCTGGACTAGCGGAGGCAATGAAGTACTAGAATGCAGAACAAGTGTTCGGATGGAAACGTATTCTTTCCCCGGAAAAGAGAGGTTGGGGCATGAAGTTGATCACTCACCTCCACTAGCGCCGAGGCCAGAAATGACGAGCTATATCTCGGAGTGTGATTGGCATAAATAGGGACACTTTTGCCTTTTAAGGAAGACCCAATGGCTGGGAGTGCGGTTGGGACGCAGACCTTCTGACTTCTCCCAGCATTCGCGTAAAACTTTTTAACAGACGAGGGGGTACTGATAAGTCTTTATAGCCCGACCAGGAAAGAAACAAACTATAGCGACCAAACTCGGGATTTATTCAACATACTCCTCACGAAGCTCAATGCACTTCTTAGCCCGTTGCTCCAACGTTTGCAAGCCAATCAAAATAATTCAAAAGTTTGTCCGTCCAACCGGGTCTCCGCAGCAGCAATGACCTCCACGTCGGACGAAAAATGGTGACCTTTCAATTGTATTTTTCAGTCCAGGGAACAGGTGGTAGTCCGACGAGGCCAGATCCGGGGAGTAGGATGGGTGATCAAGACACTGGAAACCCAGGTAGGCATATTTATTCTGCTTTGCAAGTGCCCGGTGAGCCGGGGCATTGTCGTGCAAGAACAAGACCCCCTTGGTGACCTTCCCGCGTCGTTTTTCCTTCAAAATGTCCTTCAGTTGCACCATCAGAGATGAGTAATACTCCGCGTTGATAGTTTGGCCCTTTTGAAGATAATCGATGAGGAGGATGCCGTCTTGACCCCAAAAATTCGAGGCGAGAAATTTTCCAACGGAATTTTTTGGGGCGGGGTGAGCCGCTATGCTGTCACGCCATTGATTGTTACTTTGTCTCCGGGTCATAGTGATATAGCCAGGTTTCGTTCATGGTCACCAATCGCGACAGGAAATCGTTTGGATCATGCCGAAAAAATTCCAAAAGTTGCTCAGACGACTGGCACCGTTGACGTTTTTGATCCGCGTTAAGGCATTTCGGGACCCAGTTCGCGGAGAGCTTCTGCATGTCCATATCTTCATGAATGATGGACCCAACCTGCTCACATGAGATGCCCAGTTGCTCATGTATTGATTTAGCCGAAATTCGGCGGTCTTCCAAGATTAGCTCGTGAATTTGATCAATAATCTCCGGAGTGGTCACTGTTTTGGGTCGTCCAGGACGAGGTGCACCACAGGTGGAAAAATCACCTCGTTTAAACTGAGCCACCCAGTTTTTGACGGTGGCATACGATGGCGCATATTCCCCTAATGTTTCTTTCAGAATGGCTTGAATTTCCTTCGGCGCCTTGCTGTGCAAGGAAAAAAAAAACTTTATGGCAGCTCGCTTCTCCATGTTGTTGAAATCGCGCGTGTCGCCTGACATGCTTCCTTTCAGCTTCTGTAACAAGAAAAGACTTGCAATTCGGCACATAAACAGACCCCTCTTTCCAACGACACTATCGATTCCGTCCAACGACATCGGGAAGTAAGTCGGGCTAAAGACTGATCAGCACCCCCTCGTAGTTACTGTATCACTCTGCACCGTGATTGAAGCCTCTTAATGTTTGGAAGCGATGGCTATGATATAGCATTGCTAGTTACGTGGAATGTCGCTATACAACACAATGAAACTTTAAACCTAATTACGAAGCACAAATAACAAGGCGGAAAAGATTATATTTCCTAAAAGGTATTTCAGGTAAGGCTGTGTGTTTGCAGTACTTTTAAATTATAGCTGTTTACCTATAAACTTCTCTTCTTACATATGGTATGTAATTTACCCACGAAAGGCGTAGACTCGATCAAATAATTACTTCTATTTAAACAAGCGAGGTGTGTTCATACAGTTCACCATTTGCTAGCGAGTGCGGTATCTTGTCCGTCAGTGTCCGGATTTTACTTAGAATCATTTAACTTGGAGAACAAGGAAGAGAGCATTAAACAACGGTAACCGATCCGCGACCTCATTATTTTTTAGACTACAGGCACTACAGTGATAATAGGAATTGTTGCTGGCCTGAGCATGGCGAACGGCATTGACCGCCACAAAGGTAAGCGGTACGATCGCAAGGATCGTGTGTTTCGTCATACAGTTTGCAATCTCCTGTGTTTTTACAGAACTGGTGACAGCACGGAAGTGTAATATTTATGTAGTTGGCTGTGTACATTTTGATTGTTTGCTCATTGCCAATGTTTTCCATGACATGTCTAGAGTTGTACAGTACTTCTTCAGTATGACTGGTCTTGCGCTTCGGCATTTCTTATTCTGAATTAACTTACAAATCGTAAACCTTTTATTCTCCGTCTGTGGATCGGCCCCCTGCGAAACGTCTACATACACAAGACATCACCAGCGCGTGTGAAATGGACATAACGGCCATACCTCCTTGTCGTTTCGAACAATCGAGCCCAGTATTCGACGGTCGAAGACATTACGTATTATGGAACATAAAACTAATGTAATCGGCTTCTGCTGCATTTAATTAGGAACAGGGAGGCTGGGCTGATTCTCTTCTGGCTAACCGAAAGGCTTTATAATTTCATAAAAGTTTTAATATTGATTTTGCATATGCCCGTTCATCTACCAATAACATTTCATGTACGCTTATTTTATTTGTACGCAAAAGTCGTGTCTGTTTCACAATGCAGTATCTGTAATTTAAACTTTTAATGTGCTTTTAGTTTGAAGGTTTTATAAATATATCCGCGTATATACCTGTGTATGACAAAATAATTAACTTACGTAGTAGAAATTCAGATTCTCCGTCATATAAACTTGCAGTTGGTTAGCGAATTCATCGAAATATGACACGGTGGTCACATGCGTCAGACGTTTCGTACCGGAAATGTCAGTACTTTGTCAAAATCCTTAAACCGTTCCATACCCATCGAGAAAGATTTGTTTTGGTACTTTGTAAATATCGAAATAGCGTGGAACCCCTCATGTAATTTTTTTTTAATATACTGCTGGAAACGTGGCGTTTTCTTATGCAGAAGTTTATCCCGTACTAGTTTACGAGGAACAGGATTAACATTTTGGCGCCGGAATTATTTTTTAAATTTTAGCACATCCTGTATATAAAATGTGAATAATACAGAAACCAAATACGTTAGAATCGTGAAACAAACTACATTTTGAAGAGATAAAAACTGAGAGTATGTACCATGTTTAAAATATTCAGTACCTATATTTGTTGAATAAATATATAAAATGCAAATTTAGAGGTTAGCGGTGCGGTACGACCACTATTGTTGACATTAGGCGTCAAAAGGTTAAGTATTGTGATTCAAGGGCTTGTGCTTATGTTTTGGGCGGTGCGTTTGGTTTTATCTGTTTTCACTTTGCGGTCGCTGGTGTCCCCCGTCTTTTGTCCTTTCCCAAGCTTGTTCGCCTGCGTTCTCGGAATGCTGTTATCGATTGTTAGATGTGTAGACTCAACTTGTCATCATCGCGCTGTGTCGAAGCATGGAGCATTCCTCGCTGTGTTGTGACGAGTGAGACAGGCACAAACCACTCCCATTACTCTTGACACATGTGAGGCTATGTTGTTATTACTGCTGATTAGTGTTTTGTGATGTGATGGGGGTTCCTTGACTGTGTTGTTGGCCCTCTTTTGGAATTATGAGTAATGCAGTTTGTTGCTTCTGTAAGTATTGGACCCAGGACTGATGGTACGGCATGCTGATTTTTCTAAAAGTTACCGATCGTGGTTAAAGTCGATTTAACATTCTCATGCGATTCTTACACAGTGAAGTGTGATTTTTTTTCTAACTGAAAGAGAATGCTGGTTTTTCATCTCGATGATAGTCGTCATGAGGACTGTCTTGTTATTATCGTGCTTGTTAGTGAACATGAAACTCGTACAGAATTCGGCGTTTTTTTTGTAGTGTGGTTTGTTTCACATACATGCCATTCTGTATCTGGAGTCAAATAATTGTATCTACCAAATTCTGCTGCTGCATGCTATGTGGTTTGATATATTGTATTTCCTAGACTTGTAGTAACAAGTGATCGCAACTGGTTTTATCCTACTCTCATATTTCTGCCGTATAATTTCTCACGTTCTGAGCCGACAGTTTAAACAACAGCAGAAAAATCTGTTCGTAATGGAGACCTTATGTTTGAGTCTGTCTCCAGGTGTGTTACAGTTCTTTCACGCACGCAAACATCACTTTATTCAGAGCTCACATTCTTAGTTCATAATAATATTTAAATTTTATAACAGGTAATAGAATACGAGTGTGCAGATACATTATGTTTAAAAATAGATAACTATTCGAATATTGGAATGGATTTCTGCCACGTTATATGTATATCATAGACTAAACTTCATTAAATTTATTTTATACCTGTTTCTTTTAAAGAGACAATACCTATTGAAACAAGAACGGCTTATTTCTTTTATCACACACTGCGCACCGCGAAAGTTCGTGGGCTGTTGTCAACTTACATAAGAGTTAAGGTACTGCAAGATATTAATAATTTAAGTATTGTGCTTCCGATAAGAAAAATACTGTGTATTTATGCACGCTTTCAGGCGCGTTTGTAACCTATCAGAATGCCTGTCAAATTAGTTCCGCCAGTCTGTCACATGAACGACTCGAGAAACACTGAACGGATTAGATATTGGAAAGTTTTATTAAGACTTGTCGACGTATTTCGCCATTGATTATAATTGGACAAATTAACAGTGCTTAACATGTTGCGTGCCTTCCTACTCGTATCTAGAGCGTAACTCGCTAAATATTGATTGTGGCAAAAAAAATTGTCATCATCATCATCATCATGTTCCTGAAGGGTTAGGTGTGTTTCCTGTTCCTTGATCCTCAAGATGAAGTTGGTCCCTCCATCTCTTCCTCGGTCGTCCTATGTTCCTTCGTCCTTTTGGT
>Ga0136643_10016904_pt1 | contig 10978 bp, 16 predicted proteins | sample TergutLab28metaG_FD_96883 | JGI IMG/M metagenome (GOLD analysis project Ga0136643, IMG submission 96883) | Labiotermes labralis P1 segment gut microbial communities from Petit-Saut dam, French Guiana - Lab288 P1 (version 3) (version 3) | ecosystem: Host-associated > Arthropoda: Insects >... | reverse complement strand
TTTACGGTCCCCTTACTGCCCCTCTTGTTTTTTAGTTTGGTGAGTTTCTAAATTTTTTTTCGGGACTTCCCCCCCCCCCCCCCCCCCCCCCCAAATAATCTAAGATGTGCAGGTTGCAGAAAAACTCCATGCCCAAATTTCGTGAGGGGGCAGGGGGGGGGGGACCAAAACAAATTTATTGTCAAGGAATTATTGTGGAGATACGTCCCTGCATCGCTATGGACCGTCAAATTTGGTCTGACTAAGGTTCGAAATCAAGCAAAACCACTGAAGTATTCTGGGGGAAAAAAAGGCTGTATTTTGTACCAATTTATAGCAGATGAACAAACCTACGGCCACCGACCTCGATATACAGACGATAACGACGCAGCACAGACTGACGTGTGCACTCAACAATAGGGGCAATAAGATCCTCTTCAGAATCAACTGGCAACGTGTAAATCGGGGCTTTAATGTTGCTCCAATATGTAAGAAGAAGTCCATTGGTGTGAGGTCCGGTGACCTGGGTGGCCAAGCCATTGCCCCCCCCCCCCTTCCAGCCAATCTGGCGATCGTCGTAGTGGCGGTGAGATGTTCTCGGACCCGTCGTACTGAAACCTGACTAACGGGATTTCCTCCAGCATTTCTGGTAGCTTTTCTTCCAGAACACACGGTAAATATGCACAATGCCCGCCCAAACTTTGACCACGAAACGTTGTTGGTGGTGGCAGTGAGAGATGCATTTGAGGGTTTGCTTCTGCCCAAACATCGCTGTTGTGGCTGTTGAAAATCCTCTCTCGGGTGAAGGAGGCATCAACCGTGAAAAACACCACTGCGGAAAAGTCGGGCTTCTCTGTATACTGGTGCACAAACCAACGAACAAACTGGTCTCGACGAAGGTAATCAATCGTTGGGGCCTAGTACAGCCTGCACCTTCTGCCGATGGAAAGAATGGAGCTCCTGCTTGCATACAACGTGCCACACAAGACAACGACCCACACCGACTGCGTGAACAATCGCAAGGGTGCTTGTGGACGGATTCTTCTCAAAACGCTGTAAAAGTCCTCATCAAATTGCGGCGTACAAACTGATCTTCCTCGTCCTGTGCTGTACCTGTTCAGTGCAAATGTACCAGTTTTCCGTAGGCGACGGTCGACAGATAATCTGGACACAAACTATGATAAATCGTCTGTGCTTCCGTACCGTTGCCATACGCTGCACCGTTCGCAAAGTGAATGTCGGCATTCGCCCCAAGCGAAACGTTTCATGTTGATGTCGATTTGATAACAGTACACACACTTGCAAGGTTCTGCGTTCGTTCTTAGAAACAAGTGACTCTCCAAGCCTGCCACAAGAGGTATGAGAAAGAGTTGACATTCGCACTGCGCTCACGCCAGTCCCTGCTACGTCGCTGTCGGCTGTGTTTCGAGGTCGGTGGGCGTCGTGCGTTTGAACATCTGCTCTAAATTGGTACAAAGTACAACTTTCTTTACCCTTCAGAACACGTCAGTGGTTTTGCTTGATTTCCGAACTTAATCAGACCCAATTTGACGGTCCGTAGCGCTGCAAAGACGCATCTCCGACATATAGTGCCTTGGCAATACATCTTTTTTTTTTTTTGGTTCCCCCTATCACCTTACGAAATTTGGGCATGGAGTTTATCAGTATCTTCTATAAGAAATTCAAACACAACTAACATATTTGTAATCAGCATATATTGAGTTTTCACCAGTTTCCATTTGAACCTTGCGTGGTCATCTTCAGGCTATGCAACTTGACACGTATATATTTTATGCAAATACGTATAGCATTGAGACCACAATACTAAACGCAACTGTACTTATTTTCTTCTTGTATGCCGGCGTGATGATGACGACCACATTTTCCAGGTACTTCTCATCTACTTTCCCAAGTGCCGAAGCTTTCCCGTCATACAAAGCTATGCTCCGAATATAGACGTGGAAGTAACGGACCAATAAAAGCCAGTAAGTGGCGTAGGTGTTCTCCGCAAAACCATCAGATGAGTCCATGTTATTTGCCTGAGCTGCCACAGGATATAGATTACGTATACAGAAAACAAAAAAAGCACCACATTTACACGGTTCACATATGAAGTGGTTCACACAGTGACACGCGAACGAGCGACCACGGTTCTCAAGATATTCTCAGTATAGGCGATGTAGCATATGTCAGAAATTACACAGAATTTTGTGTTAATAAAATAAAAGTAAATAAATATTGAACGGCATATGTCGTTAAAAACGGTTTTACGTATAGACATTGCTCTTATTTTGCTATCCTGCCTCTGTTGTATTCCCGAAATAATATCGGACGAATGCAACATTTGCATATATCAAGTTTGTGCACCTGTAATAAAAAGACGAAGCACACTGGAACAGCAAAGATTACATGTTAAGTGTCAATGTGTGTATGTAGGTTGTTGCAGCATACTTAATTTGAAGTTTTGTAGTCTTCACATAGTTGTACTGCGGAATGGTGTCTGTTATGCACCCGTTCATGGTAAACACACTTGAAACTTTGACAATATGTAGAAGAAATGCAGGTAACAGTCTATGGAGTACAGTCCATAAGAAATGATGATCGGCAGCTAGTAAGTTTCGCGCAGTTTATGGAGCCTGAAGGTTCATTAACGTGCTGACAAGAGCCGGTAACGTGCCCATGTTCTCAGACAGATGCATTTCAATAATATCTTCCCATCTATGCCCAAGTCGTGCAAGTGGTTTGTTTCCTGGTGGCTGCCCAACGTGAAGTCTGCGTTCCTCTTCGCCACCACATGCCCCACCTTTTTCATCCTTGAATTGATCACACTCTTGTTGTATGAGAAGTGCAGATCATTCTGCCCCGCATGCAGTTCTTTCCAGTTTCATGCTCTGCCTCACATAGATGCAAGTATATTCCTATACGCTATCTCCCGGCATCCTCAGTCGATGTTCCTGCTGTTATGTGAGAGACGAAGTTTCATACCTAACATCAAACAACGAGAAAAGTTATACTTCTTTGTATCTTAATCGTTTCAGTTTCAGATAGAAGAATGACAAAAGGATCTTGATAGAATGGTAGTAGGCATTCCCAGAAGTTACCTGTTTTTCATTTCTTCATGGTTACAATTGTGATTTGCTAGTGTTCTTCTTAGGTATTTTAATGATTTTTAAACTATATTTGTCCTGCATTCTCTTTGCATTGCATAAACATATATATTTAGTTTCGTTATATTTACATTTACATCATTGGTTCACCTAGGGTGTGGTATACCCTCCAGAGGGTTTGAGGCATACCAGATTTTTCTTAATATTATTGTAAAATTAAAGTATTTAATTCTGTATCCATAGTTTTATTGTTATGCTGTGTACATCTTGTAAAAACTGACCTACTTAGTGAATTTTGATGTGGGTTCAGGGAGGTATTTGTGGAACCAAAGGGGTGTTTATGTTTTCACCCAGTAAATTAATATGATCAGTCTCAGCTATGAAGTGATGAGTTTCATGCAGTTTCAGTCCCTGCTGGTGCTGCTGCCTTATTTTTGGCAAGGAGAAGAAGCAAAATATATTTCAGATTTATTTTAGCTGCACAATATGTAGATTGGGTTACTGAACCATTTTTGGGATTTGACTTAAAAAGACAGATTTCAGTGTTGTAACAGCAGTGTTATGCACTTCATTATGTGTAGACTTGCTCTCAGACTTTACTGTTTCTTTATTGGGCTGGGGGAGGGGGGGGGGCAGAATTGTGTCAAAATTTGTAATTGTTTTCAGCTGCATGTACAGTTGTTCTTTTATTTATATGCTTGTACTTGTTGCAGGATAAAAGCTGATTGTTTCATGAATACAGTTTATTAACAAAATAGCAGGGTGGTGGCTAGGATTTGAACGTTAGAGATTTTAATTTATTTTTAGTCTATATTTGGACTGTTTCTTGGCAGAAATTAATTTTTCCTTTGTTCACGAATGTTGCAGGATGTGGAGTGTTCTCGTTCTTATATTGATGAACTCTATTCCCCAGAAGTAGATAAATGTTTGGAAGCTATTGTGTAAGTTGAGTAGTGTATGTCTTCTGTTACTGTATTCTTTGGTGGTGGAAAGAAATGTATTTAGTCATGCTACCACCATGTGACCAAGAATAAGAGCCCTACATGCTTACTGTGGAGGACGTTTTGCTGTGCGGTGTATTATTTTAATAGTATAATCAACCTCGGTTATACCGGTCTTCATTACAATGGCTTGATTTGGAACAGATCTTATTTCATTCCTGACTGTTTCTTTATGCTTCATCACAAGAACTACCTCAGTTATACCATTATATTGTGTGTCTGATCTTGGGTCAAAGTTGGTTTCTCTGATATTTGCTAATTTCTAATTTTCTTAGTTGAACTGATTTTTGCAAGTAATTGGCAGTTTGCAGTATCTCAGTAGCATTGGTGGGGTTTAAAAATTGTATTCACTTGTTCATTGTTAATTGTCACAGAGACATGAAGACAGGATTTTTAATTTTATATCATTTGGTACCCAGAGATGACGAGGAGACTGCGGCACGACAGTGCAATGAAGTATGTATTGTGAACATATACAGTGTATGTACTGTAAAAATGTTGACCTCATGTTGCAATTTTTAGTTTTGCGTAATGGAGCACACAGGTGTCACATGACAGTGGCTGCTTGCTTGCTCTGCTCTTCTGGCTGAGGATATGAGACAATTTTCCTGTTTTATTATTCATTCAAGAGAATGGCCTTCTGTCAGTTGGTGGACTGTTAGCTGTTGCAGCTGTTGAAAGTCTCCTTTATTTCATTGCCTACACCAGGACACAGCAAATGTGTGCATACATAATTTCTGCATATTCATTTGTTATGCACTGGATAAAATATATATTTAATCTGCAGAACGACAAGGCATTGAGTGTTTAAGTTTCTCTCTATTTTGCAGAGCAACCATTGTAAGCAGTTCTGAAGATCTTCTGCTTACAGTTGTAAAGCCTTAAAATACCAGTGCCATGCTTTAACTTTATCTAATATGCTCTTTCTTTTTGAAATTTATAAACAATTAGATCACAAGGGTATTGCTAAATGTTTTGAAATTCCAAGTATGATGGTAGAAGATATGCTTAAAAATGCAGTAAAAATTAAACAAGCTTTTGAAAATAGCAGCTGTAGCACTGATGCAAAATGACACAGGAAGACAGATTTGATGATGGTGATGTAGTTTTGCTGGCCTGGCTTGAGAAAACGAGAGTGAACAATCCTGAGGTGGCCATAAGAGGCCAAGAACTGTGAAGGAAGCCAGTAGTTTGGAAAAGAAGTAGCTCACAGTGGAGGTAGTATTTCTGCAGCCTGGACTGATTGACAGAAAACTTGATACAATATGGTGCCTAAGAAAATGTGCAGTGAATTGGCCACTGTTGCTGAAAGTGATGTAGATGAATGGAAGGGCCTAATATTAGGGCAGATTTTGGATTCATTTTCACTGAGTGACATTTATAATGCAGGCGATACAGGGCTCTTTTGGAAAGCATTACCTGATTGCACTCTGGAATTTAAAAATTAAAGTGTTCTCAACAGAGAAATTTAAATGTTTAATTTGTGTGAGTGTGGCTGGAGAAAAGGTGCTATTGTTTGTGATTTGAAAATATGCAAAGCCAGGGCTTTCAAGTATGCAGATAGCCTGTCTGGTGGATACAGGGCCACTTGAAAAGCTTGGATGGCTTCCATCTTACTTGATAAGTAGCTGCTAAAATTTTAATGAGTGGATGAGAGCCAAAAAGCGCGACTGCACCCATATGGTATAATTTCATGACTCATTCTGTAAATACAGCTGATTTGAAAATGTCTCAGTTTATTTCCTTCCACCTAACACAGCATTTAAAACTTAGTTGATGAATGCTGGGGTAATTAAAAATTTGAAGCTACTTTCTCACAGTCAGTTACTGCACCTGTGATTAGCCACTTGTGATAGATTGCCATTTCAGTTTAGCAGTCTTGAATCAGTGCGACTCTTGCATCAAGCGTGTTACATGTGAGATTCATGATTATGTCTCTGTTGATGATAATACAGTAGTTTCTGAGGTTCCTACTGGTTGTGACTTTGTTGCAGCTGTGTCTTGCATGCTGTAATGGATGACAGAAATATGAAACTGAAATGGATACTTGTGAATTAGAAAGTGAACATCTAGTTGTCACAACAAAGGACGCTCTGAGACCTCTCAAGATTGCTACTCAGGAGGCCGACCATGACCCACATGGTTGAGTTAAGATGTTAATGAGTTCTGTATTGAGAAGGACCTGCACAGGTGGCTATAGGAAAATACATGAGGCAAATAAACTGTTTTCGTTAAACTAAAACCAAATAATGTGCAGTGTGTACCTGTGGATGTGCAAACTGTACCCATTCATGTTCATATGCAGTAGCACTACCAGTGAGCATAACTTAAATAGTATTAATTTTAATGGGTTTTTTTAAACATAATCTAACTGGACCTCAGATAGAATGGAATTCGTTATACCAGATCTTTGCAGAACACCCCTGAGGATCCGTTATAATTGAGGTTGACCACACGTGATACTTGGTGGTAACATATATTGTAGTCTCAGTGTTCAGGATTTCAACCTTCATAACCCATTTTAATACAATTTTTGTGACTTACCTTGACTGAAACTTGTGAATCAAAATAAGACTGTGGGGCTGGTGAGTTGGCTTTGTATTGCACAGATCATTCTCAGCTCAGTCAAGCTCTTGAATTTCAGTATATGAGTTTGATTGCTTTAATACCGTTTGAATGAGCCTCTTCTTCAAATTTAATGTATTTTATGCTTCCAGTAAGTGTTTATATTCTATATTGTTTTAGATTGTTTTGTGTTTTTATTGTTGGTACTTCATATGTTCTTGTAACCAAATTGGCATTTTGCATTGAAGATTGATTTTGGTATTTGTGATTGTGGTGTTCATGTTGGGTGTCTTTGGTCCCATATAGTCCTTAGCATCAAGATTTGCCATTAAATTCTGTGTTGCATGAGCAGTATAAAGTCATTGCTTTTATACATAATCGGCAAAAGGATTCATTTTTGCCACTTTTTTGTATATAGTAATGATATTCCAAATTTACTAACACAATATGTTGTTGAACATATTCCTTGCTTTACATTGTACATTACTGTAAATGACCCCAAATGCTGGACATTTTACACTTTTTATCAGGTTGCTCATGCTGTACTGTTAGTCCACCTTCTGATTTGTTCCCTGAATTACTCACAGTTGTGACTCTGTGTGCGGTTGTGACAGTCACAGAGCACAGTTTCCAGTACCCATCTCACATCCTCACTTTGCAGTTGCAAATTGTCCTTTCCATAGTCCAAAGGTCCAGTGATTCACAGCCATATTAGCACCCATGATGTCACTGTTCTCAACATCTTGGATTGGGATTACATATTTCATCAAAAACCACTTGAGGCATCTGCAGTGTTTCCATCACCACCTTTCCCAGTTATCACATGGTTCGAGATGACACATTTCCCGATGTCATTACCCTCTGTTCACTGCATTTTTTCCCCTGGGCCCAGCCAAACCTGTGACACTGATGGCAAGTGAATAGTTGTGCTACATTTGGAGGGGATGCATATCTTGAAGAGGCTGTAGTAAACCTGCCTGGAGTGTGGCTGCAGTGCATTTCCTAAGGTTTTCTTAAGTTTTGCATCTTCTTGGATGTGACATTGTCCTTGGGTGATTTGTTTGTAGTGTAGAAGGCACTACAGGGCTTCAGAACATTGGGTACAAGTCACCCAAAAACACAGCCTTACATCCCAGGAGACTTGAACTGTTAACAGTGTAACTGTAAGGACCTCAAATCTTGCTTGTTTTCTTCTGTTTGATCCATATTCCAGATGCTTGAAGAACTCTGTTATTGGCAGCAATCGTCAGAAAGGCCATGTGATTGCCCAAGGTATAGTTCCAAGGTTATTGCAGCTTGTTGGGGACAACATGATGCCAATGCAGATCAAGGTAGAAGCCACAGTCACTCTTGGCTCTTTAGCCAAAGGAACAGAGGATAATGTCAAGGCTTTGGTAGATCTGAGCATTGTGCCAGTGCTAATAAATGGTGAGTGTGATGTTGTACAATGGCAGATTAAAGTTTGTTCACTTTTCTATTTACTGCAAGCTTTTCACCCTGCAGCAGTTGTTGGTGAAACAGTAGCGGAAAGATTTTCTAAATTCAAATGTAGTGGGGTGTGTACAGCCCTGTGTTCAGAGTGAGTGTAGTGCTTCCACAGTCCTCATGGACTGCTGGGCCCTGAAGATGAGGTCACCACGCTTCTTTAGACTGTTTGGACCTGCACATCCAGTGATACAGCATCACATGCCCAGCAACATTGCTGTGAGCATTTCATATGTTACATGGTTAGTACTTTCTGTTGATTGGCTGTGAGTTGAAGCTTCTGTAGGTATGAATAATAATGTCAACACTTTCGTATGAACGTAAGGTCATATACATGCACATGAACTTGCAGCAAAACTTACAGATTTCTTATTTCTTCAAGTGCCTCCATCCATATAGCAATGACAGCAGAAATTGTAATCTTTTTGGTATAGTTGTTGTAATATTGCTCATTGCAACTTTTGGCTGGAATAGCTTTTCATGAACTAAAGGTTATCAGTGTTACCATTAGAGTGTTTGTTGGGGGACACACATAAATGCATTCATAATGGCTGTTTATCATAATGCACTTGTCAGGACTTGAATGGCCATACTGTCTTTACAAAATCTGGCAGCTAGGCTAACTAGGAAGCGTAAAAGATGGAACATTAAGGAAATGATTCAAAAATAGTAAACTACAGTTTTGTGCAATGGAAATTGTTTTATTATGTCTTTGGTTAGAGACATAGCCCTTCACCAAACAAATGTCGGTGTTATAATGTATCACGTGAAGAGTATTAATCTCGAATTGGGCAGGTTTCCTAATTCTTGCATATGTTCCCATATGCATTGAAACAGCTAGTTTTGAATCTGTATTGATGCCCAACCACATTTCATTGCATTCTTTGTGCATCCTTATGTTTCACTATAAAACTGAGGAAACAGTAAACACAAGGTGTGAGGCCCTCACAGTGGTGTTACTGAAGATTCAGTTTTTTGCGATGTGACAGTGTGTCATTGGGTGAGTACTTTCTGATATTTTGAGGGATCATAGTGCTTGAGGTCAAGCAGACTGACTTCTAGGACTGTTTAACCATGAAGATAAAGGCATTACAGTTTTTAGAAATGTTGGTAGCAACTTGCCCAATGATAGTGCCACATACCAGAAGGCTTGAATCTGTAGGAGCAGTAAATGTGTTATTTAGTTCATACATGTTTTGTCTAAGAGAGTTTGAACAAGGTGTTGTGAAAGCTTTACATGGGTAGCAGTGTGTATAAAACTTAAAGTGAATAAAATCACACACTGTGTAGAGTAGTTTTTATCAACTCTTTGTTGCTTACAGTACACTGAGATACTCATTTCTTTTACATGACATACCAGTATTAGACTAAAGGTAATGGTCACCCCATGACATGTCTGCGCAGGCACAAGGGGAGGTGGAGGTATTGCTCCAACCCATTTGCAACCTCAGTGCTAGAGGGGGCAGTGGGTGGTCAGCACCATGCCCCAGCTGCTAGACTTTGACCCGCTGGAAAGCCCTGGTACCCACTGTGCACAAGGCTGGGTGGTCCTCGGGGCTGGTTTGGACAGGCATGGAAAATCTTGCCTCCACCAGGATTCGATCCCCAGCCCATAGCAAGTTGCAGTACTGACTGCATTATCCTGGCTACCAGTATTACAATAGAGCTCTAATATTTGCAATGATTTTGTAATAATTAATAAAAATTTACATGGCATTCATTAAGAGTGATGTTGAGGTGACCGTGAATGAGAAGTTGAATGCAACCAGTCATACTTCTCTGTACACTGTTTTATTCCCTTGTTTTCACACTTCTCCATACATTTTTGTTCTCACTTTGTGAAAGGTTTGGCCAGTGAAGAAACAAAGTTGATCGAGGCATGTCTGAGATGTTTGCGGACCATCTTTGAGTTCCCATGTGCACCTGTTGGACTAGTTTGTGAGGCTGAAGATCTGCCATTGCATCTTCTGAGTCTGATACCTCACTCCGTGTCCAACCAAGTGTGTGTTGCCACCGTTCTGGCTGCAGGATGCAAGGTGTGACATTCTGATAGTTGTCATGTTGATACCCTGATGTTCTGAGTTACAGCATCACATAAACACTGTTGACTTGTGTCCTAGAAATGCCTGGTTTGAATCTTAGCTACAGATACCTGTGATATTGTTGCTGTTTTATCTACATGCCTATAAGGAATGTGATGACAGTGTCACATGTACTGTTGTCTGTATGTGTTTTTGGGTAGGTCTGAACATTGTGAGAGTTTTACCTTTCATTTTAGAATTGTGGCATTGCTCATTTTGTTTTGATCCTACTGGTTTTTTGACGTTTTAATTACACTTAACCTTTATCTACATGGCATTTAATCCAGGGTGTCATGTCCATGGTACTGTGTTGTGCACAATGGCCTTTTAAATCATTTGCGTGTGTTTAAACATTGATATCTAATGAACCAAACATGATGAAATAATGAAAAAAGCTGCACTGTGTTGGAATAAATCAGGTATTTTATTTCATCAAAAAATGCAGTAGAAATGTTTGTAACCTACATACAGAAAGCAGGTTGTCGCCTCGTCTGGCTAGAGGAACATAAAGCTACAAACAGGGTATTGTTTGTCAGTACTTGCTGGTTCATTAACGATTATGAATTATTATTAAAAGGACGCCACAAATTACAATAATGAATGTTAGTACACTCACTATACCACTCTTAATGTCGATTTGCCATACACAATAATTAGTTATCATATAGTACCAAATTATTCACTGAATGTACTGTTATATAATGCAGTATTATATTGCACACGCAAGTTCATTTAATACTGTTCGTTCAACTGATATTAT
>Ga0136643_10016903_pt1 | contig 10978 bp, 6 predicted proteins | sample TergutLab28metaG_FD_96883 | JGI IMG/M metagenome (GOLD analysis project Ga0136643, IMG submission 96883) | Labiotermes labralis P1 segment gut microbial communities from Petit-Saut dam, French Guiana - Lab288 P1 (version 3) (version 3) | ecosystem: Host-associated > Arthropoda: Insects >... | reverse complement strand
TTCTTGGTTTCCCTGTGTCTATAAGCAAACGCTCAGACGGTTCCCAAGATTCCAAGTTGCCACTACATGCTTCTCATGTAGCCCTCCCGACTGAAATTCAGTAGTAACCGATATCATGTTTTGTATACATGTAAAATAACCACTGCCACCGGGTGGCAACCCAATTGCAGTTTATTATTATTATTATTATTATTATTATTATTGCGTCATCAAGGTATACAGTCGACTGTCGGTACAAGTTCGCTCCTTCTTTAATCTTGGAATTCGACGAATATGTATAGTCGGCTTCACGCTCCGACCGCCTCTGTCCACAGGGAATGAGCCTCCTTTATCCGCTAAATACGAGATTGGGCCGGCCTCAGATCCGGTTTGAGTGTTTTTAACCCTATCCAGGAATGAAACCAAAATTCTTCGGTCGGCCATAAGGTGGTTCAGTCACTATGCCATCCGAGCTACTAGACTTCCAGGTACACTCCTAGAGGGGTTAATCACGTTATGTAGGAAAGGATGCTCACAGAAATTAAACCATGATACATTTTATCATATTCCCTTTATCTGAAATACTAATTACACGGCAGTAATTAACCCAGTCAAGTCAGGACGATTGTGACACGATCGAAGCGCGTTGCAATGAATCATTTCGACATGACACAGAACAATGCACAATTATTCTGACTTGCGGCTGTAACAACACTTACTGCGAAACTGTCGCCCTCTAACGAACAGTCCAGCATCACCATGATAAATAGCAGCTTCCTACAGGCTACCGACAACTGCTGAAGAAGGCTCTATAACTTGTACAAATACCTAACTATGTCAGACAGTAATGGTATCAGTTTGTCCGGAGACTTCCAATTCACTAACTCCGCTGTTTGTTGACAAACAGTCTGTCATTGAGTGATTCTCTTTCGAGCAAGTCACAGGGGATGCAAAAGGACGGATATCAGGAAACTTCGGCGAATTCAGAATAAAATCGATGAAGAGTGTCGGTGACCAGGAACTCCTGAACATGCTCAAACATTTTTCCATTTGAGAGGAGCAACGAAGAGTACCGTCGAAGACGCGTGTCGGGAAGACTAATTCGGTCATTCGGGATCTCCAGTTTCTGAGGTACAATTCAATTACAGCTCGCTGGAAGTCTGGACAATCCGAACAGACGAAGATGACAGCAAGTGCTGAGAGCAACGAAAGAAATGAATGACCCTGTCATTATTTACTCTTGCACAATGTGAACATCCCAGCAAACAGCAGTAAGGTCAGCCCACACCGCACACCTTCCTCGTAACGTTACAGTGTCATCATGCGTTTTAGCGTCTTGTTTCAACTCCACGACGGTTGTGTGTTCCGTCTAGTCTCAACGGAGTTTCATAAGTGTGCAAATATTACTTCTGTCTTTCATTCGGTTACACGCTGCATCACAACATTTTGTTAGTCACGGTGCTGTATGGCCTTAAATTGACTCGTTATAAAAGTTAAGATTCGCCACAGGCGCTACCTCATGTTCAGCAACTGATGTCACTTCTCCTTCTACCACCCTCCCGGCCATGTACTCACCTTGTGATCTGCTTCACCTCACACATAATACAGTCATTAAGACTCTCCCAGTCGCTACAAGATCTGTTCGACACGGAAGCAGTTCGTGGCCAGGCTTTCATCACTAAAAGTTCGCACAAACGCCATGTTCCAACCAGGATCACAAACCTACCCGAAAGCAAACTCTACCAAACCCGTACTGACTAAATTTCGGTGGCAAATAACTTTTACAGTTAACAGAGGGCAGTTAAATAACTTCATAACGCCAGTACCATAAAGAAGGCTGCTCAGCCATGCAACGGATCTGCCTTCAATTATAAGCAATTTCGCACGCTCTCTCGGGACGTATTCGGGTTATCTGAACTACCTTGGCTGTGGTGCATTAAGTTCTGTACGTGACTGCAATACACAGCAGTGCTCCGTTCTCTACAATACTGGCTAAGTAATGGGGAAAAATGCGGTAAAGTTGACCGGAGCACGAGTCTGACTTGCCCTTGCCCATTTCTACGGTCAAAATAATGTGTTCATCGTCCACATGTGACCTCACGTCGCGCAAGGCAGCGCACGTAGCGTCGTCCTCTCGGTAGCCGCCTGTTTGTATTAAGTTACAATTCCAGACAGTCAGTCTTAGAGTGTGTAAGTAATATTGAGTCCAAAGGTTACTTCAAGGAAGCGACGGTTAGATCTGCCTGATCAACTATCAGTTTCTCCTGAGAATTTCAACCACACAGACAAGAAATTCCCTATTTATATAACCAGCTGATCTATCAACACATTCCCAAAACACACCTGCACTGTAGTAATATCGGGTAATGGCGAAGTTGTCGCTGTGACGTCATGACGGAATACTACACACACCCAGTCATCCATAACCTCGGTATGAGCGATCAGCTTCACGCCCTGGCCGCTGTACCCCAGTAAATAATAACTAATGCCCATATAACGTGTCTGTTCATATTCCGCACGCCCTCTGTGCGCTGTACATACATTAGTGAGTCCGGTACAGCAGTGCACTGTACACAGCACACATCGCACTGCGTTCAGACAGTCGGATTCCAGAAACTACAGTAGACGGTGGAATGTAAGAGTGTACGTTGTACTGCGATGTTATATGCACACAGTGAACACACTTTTATAAATTCGTATTCTCCAAGTTGTAACCAGTACTACACGGTGCATGTTCAGCAGCATGCTACTGTTCTGTACATGTACGAACTGCACTTCTTAACGACGATATGTACAAAAGTTTTGTACATCACTTGTGTCTGTTTTCCACCTGATGACAGCCCACAAAGGCCCGAAACATGTAGCAGACTAAAATAGTGTGTGACAGTAATACAGCACAACTCAGTGTAAATGAACTGGTTGGACCCATTAATGTAAATATATTAGTACTGACTGTTTCTTGAAAACTGCCGGCGGTGAGGTGCGCTATATAAACTGGCAGAACAGCAGGTTCTGATTACGACTCGAACCTGAGACCTCCCGCATGTCACAGACTATCCGGCACTTGAATATCGTCGATGGGTAACTGCGTAAAAGCTCGCTACTTGTGACACATTCCGGTTTATAGTGGACATGCTGTTACATGGCGGTCTTGTGATGTAGCAGAATAGACCGGGGAATGGCGACGGCCTGCGGACAATTGTCCTGGTATCAATGGTCAGAGGAGCCACAAGCCCTGGCGATCGTCCGTATGCCGCATGATAAGAGACAATGTCGGATGGATGCCATCACCTCACTGCCGCTAATGGAATTTCAGCAGTAATTCTCCAGCGTTATTAGTCGATAACTTCAGCATAGGTGAGTGAATAGAAACTACAGGGTCAAGCCATACAGGAGGTAAACAGTTCGATTCCGAGCCGCAACTGGCGGTCCTGTCTGTGTCACTGTGTCAGTAGTATCGCGTATAGGCAATCCCGTCGAACACACCGTGCTCAGCCATGCTGACACATCGTACTGGCACTGCCACAACCTACATCAGAACATGGCACAGTGCCGCGAAGTCACACAGTTTAGTACAGTCTGTCACAGATTGTGGGCTGAACGAACACGGTTCAATTCTCGACTGGAGGCAGGGAAGTTTCTTTTCGTTTCCTCTCTGATAGGGCCTAACCGGGCCTTTCTGTCCGGTGGCAAATTGCTGCAGCATAATAGTGAGAGGACAGCGCGCCATAAATCACACCTTCGCGCAGCAGAAAGTCGCACAAGTAAACAAATGTTATTCATTTCCATTTCACCAGTCCTTTGTACAGAAGACGCCGCGACGCAAGGTGCCTAAGCCTTTAGTGTCCTCGTCCAGCATACACACAAACCTACTACACTCTCGGTAGCAAGACAACGATTACCTCCAGTGAATCTTCTCGTGTTCCAGTTTCGACTTCGCACAGGTGCAGTACCTAGGGCGGGGAAGGCACGGGGCGTCACCTCCACGACAACCACTCGCCGTCATGGCACAGTGCATAGGCGCCGAAATTATTTTGCGCCCATCTCAGTTTAATTAATGGCGCTGAGACATAAGACTGTCACAAACTGTGAAATAGCACAGACGTTACATGGAAAGTGACGGACGAACCGCGGCACTGTGACCAGCAGCCACAGAACGGTCGCTCTGTGAGCTGTCGCAAGGTGCAGTCAGCCTGTCACGATATCTGACACACCGGCGGTCCCCGACAGCACCACAGTTCATCGCGCGGATGGTTAGACGAATGAGTACGGAGCATCGGTAGAATGAGGAATGCAGAGGAAAGGCGAGACGTTTGAATGAAAGTTTGTGCCTATGGCACCTTGTCCACCACCAGTAACCAATGGACTGGCCACGGTAGGAGCTCGACCTGACGTTGTCACGACGCCACGTGCCTGGAGACAGCCGCTGACTGCAGTGTGAAGTGACAGGAAAACAACAACTGGGGTGTATTGTTAGGCTGTCTGACAGGCAGGGAGATTTGTTTCACTTGGTGCATGTCGCAGCTGGAATGACATTCAGCTGTTTGAAAGTACCCCCTGTCACACAGTTTGAACGCAACGGCTCTTGCTGCATCATCACTGAACCCCAAAGACAACTCCGCTGCTGTCCCATCGCCAGACAGGGCCACAGGTCTGCATGGTGCTGTGCTGTCAGAGACCTCTCCTCTCCTCTCCGTTATGTCGCGGCTTCAGATCTCTTGTCAGCGGCAGGTGCTTCTGCTGGGGCAGTGAAAGCACAAGGTATACAGGCCTACTGCTGTTCCTTCCATGTCCTTCCAGTTCCTAACTATCCCCTCCAGCCAAGCGATATAACCTTACAGTTACCAAACAAACAGCCTACTTGTTCCCCTTTCTTGTGTCTCAGCTTTTTCATCGAATAAACAAATAAAGGACCAAAGACTTCGAAAAGAAGACAATTCTTGGACGCACAATTTAAAAACGGCAGACGACAGAAACTCGTCCCTTCAATGCATTCCCTCGTCACAAAACTTAATGACGAATACTAAAACCAACTGGCAGTGCCTAACTTGGGCCCGAGTGCAGCATGGTTACATTTCATACACAATGTGCAACTCATGTTGATATGTTTCGAGGAGGCAATGTGAGAAGCTGTAACATCAACGGTGAGGGGTTATTGTTGTATGGTTGCTGAATGCACCGTTCTGTTTCTAAATTCCACTCACCTGCATACTTTAACTCCTGCCGAACACGCGATACTGCAATATGTTGCGTATTCTAAAATGATGTTGTAATTTTAAGCCAAATCACCCTCAGTCAACACTCGCATTAGAGCACAAGAACCCTACATTAATACACTCGTATTCATTTAAGTGCTACTGATTTGATCTATGAAGGTTACGACTTGCATTCAGAACCCCCGCCCTCCTTCAGTTCACGTGGCCTTCGAGCCTGACGTACTTCACATTTTCTTCTGCTTGGCCTTAAGTAGGCTACTGGCAGCACACCGAAATGTTTCAGAGTCCTCCGGATCACCTTGCTGGTCGCCAAGCAATACTCGAACTCTCTCTGCGACTGGGTTTCGTTAAACTATCAACAAAACCGCCAAACTTTGTTGGAACAGACGGTACGAATGATGTGGTACGATAAAGGTGCAATTATGTATTTTGTATTCTGCTGTTAGGTGACGGCATTTCAACTACACTTTTTACAGCACAGCATCGAATGATCTAGACAGTCTGCCATGAGGCACAACACGGGGTGTTTCTCAGAAGGTTGTGACCTTGTCTGGCGACGTCTGAGTCCCTGCTTGAAGCATCAGAAGGGACCGATAAACAGCACACGAAGTGACAGCAATCCGATAATCTGGCCAAGATGCAAAGTGGACCCTCCTAAACACGAGTGTCAGAACACTGCCTCTCACTGAACTGTTAACTTACGACACTTCCTCACGTTTTGAGGTTAAGAGTTCCTGTCTTCGTCTAATCCGTAAAATCACGTGACCGCCAGACGTAGACAGACAGACAGATCTGCTGATACCTGGACAGTGTTCGCACTATCGGCAGTACAACGTCCTCTGCTAAGGCTCCGCTGCCTGATGCCATCCGATACAACAGCAAGGCACCAGCAGTTTCGGCGCGTTCCTCTAATTCGAAACGTTATGCTGTTCGATAGTGTTGTGCTTCCTTAATTCGGACGCCAGATGAACACCGACACAACTGTCTCTCTGTTTCCACCTGGCTGTGCCACAGTATTACTAGATATTGTCAAGAGAAGAAATCAATAAAAACTGAACAATCCTTATCAACGCTCAGTAAACTCCCAGTTTTCTGATGCAGTCAAACAAGTACACAATAAAGTTACAGTAAAGTTTCAAGTGACGCCCTGTTCTTGGGCGGATGATTTACGGTGTTTCGGTGAGTCGTGTAGCTTCAACTTCAGAGTTAGCAGCCACAGCAGTGCTACTATCCCTTGCAGATTAAGGCGGCATTATCCTTCGAAACGTCGGCAACTACTACGTCACATGACACTACGTCACATCACGGAAGACTTGAATCCTCGGCAACTTCGCTCTGAGAACCCCAAACCTCGTATACATTCGTTCGGCACGTAACGTTGTACGGTTCTTCACTGGCCTTAAGCGAAAACGTCTCTTGGGGGACCTAAGCACGGATGGAAGGAACACTGCGTGAAGGCGTGTGGCGTGTACTCGGGCAATACAGGATCAAAATAGGACCCTGTGGTGTGCTGTATGACTGCCGGGGTGTGACGCCGTGTAGGTGGGTGGGATCTGCTCGTCGTGACACGGCATCACATCCCGGAAGACCTGAATCTTCAGCTGTGGACCCTCGAAATGCTGAATTTCTTGACAAGCTGAGTGACTGTCAGCTTCCCAGTAACCATGCCCCATGCAATCAGCTGAACGTTACTGCACGACCGTATCTCGCAGTATCGCTACATTCGACCAGTTTTACTGGTGCCCGTGATTTTCCCGTGCTGCGCTGCAAACGATATTTGTGCAGCTAATGTTTCCTCTCTGAACTTAATTGCGCAAAAGCTGTGACAGAAACAGTAAAAACAAGCAAATAAAATCGGTGAGAAAAGAACAGGGGAGGCTAACAGCAGCAGCAGCAGCAGCAGGCTCAGTTTGACTCTTTCCCTATGCTGCACCCTCATGTCTATTCACTGTGTGGAACTTCACAAACAGTTGCACTGGGCACTAACTGCAATGCACTAACATAACCATCATAATAATGAACATACAAATATCACTATTCCTTCCGTTTCTATCTAAATTTCTCTATGAATTCAAGGCCATCATGAGGGGAATTACGCAAAACACTTTATACGGAGGGCTGTAAAATCTGCCCGTTTAACACTAAGTGTTAATTAGTTTAAAAACCGAAGACGTTTCTTATTATTTTTACTGTGCAGTTCGTAATAGTTGTGGAGAAGCACGGGATTTAATTCAGGAATTAGCCTGCAGGCTCTGGCAGGGCAAAGCTGACAGGAGACTGCAGTCCACACACCGCAAACGCAAGCATTATGACACGAGACTATTGAAAACTGAGCCCAACTATTCAGTTCCGAAAGAGGAACAAACCGTCACCCCCCCCCCTGCTGTTAGAGAACTGATAGCAATGCAGATAAGCATAATGACTGCCTTTTGTATCTAACTAAAGTGCAGCAATATTTGTATCGAAATAAACTATGTATTTCTTGCCCAAGACCTAAGAAGTCGTTATTTTAAAATTCTACAACTACTTCTTTACTTCTGTATTTTAACGTCCCAAAATTGTGCTGTCACTAACGCTGGTAGTGGCGAAAAATCCAGGAACCAAAACAGGTGGACATGTAGCAGGCGGTCCGTCGTTATGGCTGTTCTCAGTGGCCTGCAGCACAGCACGCCACCTTCAGGAACAGGCGGTCAGTCGTTATGGCTGTTCTCAGTGGCCTGCAGCACAGCACGCCACCTTCAGGAACAGGCGGTGAGTCGTTATGGCTGTTCTCAGTGGCCTGCAGCACAGCACGCCACCTTCAGGAACAGGCGGTCCGTCGTTATGGCTGTTCTCAGTGAACTGCAGCACAGCACGCCACCTTCAGGAACAGGCGGTCCGTCATTTCGGATATCCCCTCGACAGTAGCTACCGGAATTCAGAGCTGAATGCTGCAAAAGGGATTTAGAACTAAGGCAGTTACAACAGCAGTACTGTCGTTTCCCCCGTCCTTCGCGAATGTTTCTGCACCTTGCTCGAACTGACCCACACTAACCAACGGCTTAACTCACAATCAATACAACCAGGCGTCAAAATTAGCTGCCATTACAAGAATCAGAGAAACATAATTCACCTCTACAGTTGATATGGAGTTCTCAAACAACATTAGTCATCAATCAAGCAAATATTCTTGATAAACCGAGCAATAGAGACAAACACAACTACGCTTGATGGTATCTTCTTGTATAATTTTCAACAATAAATTATACAAGAAGACACCGCCAGACGCAGTACAGACTGTCTGTCTGTCTGTCTGACTGTCTGTCTGTGTACAACGCAGCTGGCTGCTGCCGCATGTAAAGACACACAGTCTTAACAACCTCAGAACTTCTGACAGCTCTCTGATAATAGAAACATTAAAGATAAAGGTCACCCCATAACATGCCAATAAAGGTACAAACAGGAGGGAAAGGCATTTTTCCATTCCATTCGCAACCTCGACGCTAGATTGGGTGGGTGGTCAACGCCAAGATCCGGTTTTTTATCCCCGCGAAAGACCCGGTACCATTGTACATGAGGCTGGGAGGGCATGGTAAATCTTGCCTCCAGGGGATTCGAACCCGGACCGTTCAGCCCGTAGCTGCCGCTATACCGACTGAACTATCCCGTCCACTATCATCATCATCATCTTCAGTAGGTCCGTTCATATGTGCACTGCCAGACCAGACCAGTACCGCGCACAGTACGAACTGCCACTGTTTTACTGTCTTCACTGTTTTACTGCTATTATTTGTAACTGCAGCAGGGCACAGACTAATTAGTAATTAGACAAAGGTAACGTGGTAGGTAGCGGGTTGAGAACGTGGTGACAAAGTGCTAGAAAATTATGGTAATTTGGTGCAGTGATGGAAATAAAGCTGAAAGAAAGAGAGAGAAAGTACAAAGGGAAGGGTGCAAAGAGCTTAGGGGCACGTATTCAAATCTCTTTTAGTTCAGAACTGAGCAGAGAAGAATTCATCGCTGTAGGATCATTAAGCTGCCAGTTTCTAGCGTAATACGAAACGCTGAATATTTAACACACGCATAAATTGATTTAAAATGTAAATACGTAAATGAACAGATAAACAAAATGCTCAATGAAGATATATGAATAACCGGCACCAATGTACAAAGACTATAATTGACACAGAACATTGCAGAAAATAGTCTGCTTTTGTGGACACAGTAGGTCCAGCACCACGTTAGGAACCCAGCACTGTGAACTAAACAACAAGTTTTCCTTCATTTCAGTACGCTAACATTAATTTATATGGTTTCTTAGTACAATCGTTTCTCTAAGGGAATTCCGGAACGCATCTGTATACATCTCAAAAGTACGCACCTGTACACAACATTACTGTCCTACACAGTACTAAGTACACAACATATCAGTCCAACACAGCACTGTATACATACCATTACTGTCCTACTCAGCACTGTGTGCACACCAATACTGCCCCACACGGCACTGTGCACACACCATTCTGTCCTACTCAGCACTGTGTACACACCATTAATGTCCTACTCAGCACTGTGCACACACCATTACTGTCCTAATCGGAAATGTGTGCACACCATTACTGTCCCACACAGCACCGTGTGCGCACAATTACTGTCCTACTCAGCACTGTGCACACACACCATAACTGTCGTACTCAGCACTTTGTACTCACCAATAATGCCCCACACGGCACTGTGCTCACACCATTCTGTCCTACTCAGCACTGTGTACACACCACTACTGTCCTACACAGCATTGTGTACATACCATTACTGTCCTATTCAGCACTGTGCACACACCATTCTGTCTTACACAGCACTGTGTACACAACAATACTTTCCTACTCAGCACTGAGCACACACCAATACTGTCTCACTCAGCACTGTGTACACACAATTAATATCCCACCCGGTACTGTTTACACACCATTACTGTCCCACACAGCATTGTGGACAGAACATTACTGTCCCACACAGCACTGTGTAGACACCATTACTGTCCCACAAAGCACTGTGTACACACCATTACTGTCCTACAAAGCATTGTGTACACACAATTAATATCCCACCCGGCACTGTGTACACACCATTACTGTCCCACACAGCATTGTGGACAGAACATTACTGTCCCACACAGCACTGTGTACACACCATTACTGTCCTACTCAGCACTGTGTACACAACATTACTGTCCCAAACAGCATTGTGTAACAATATTAACGTCGCACACAACACTGTGTACACACCATTACTCTCCTACACAGCACTGTGTACACAATATTACTGTCCTACCCAGCACTGTGTACAAACCATTAGTGCCCCACACGGCACTGTCTCCACACCATTACTGTCCCACACGGCACTGGGTACAGACCGTTACTGTCCTAATCAACACTGTCCACACAACACCACTGTTGTACTCAGCATTGTGTACACACAATTAATTTCCCACTCAGCACTCTGAACACACCATTACTGTCCTAATCAGCACTGCGTACACACCATTACTATCCCACACGGAATTGTGTACACACCATTACTGCACTACTAGCACGGTGTACACACCATTACTGTCCTATTCAGCACTGTGCACACACCATTACTGTCCTACTGAGCACTGTGTAAAAGGCATTACTGTGCCACACGGCACAGTGTACACACTATTACTGTCCTACTCAGCACTGTGCACACACCATTACTGTCCTACTCAGCACCGTGTACACACCATTACTGTCCTACACAACACTGTGTACACACCATTACTG
>Ga0136643_10016902_pt1 | contig 10978 bp, 8 predicted proteins | sample TergutLab28metaG_FD_96883 | JGI IMG/M metagenome (GOLD analysis project Ga0136643, IMG submission 96883) | Labiotermes labralis P1 segment gut microbial communities from Petit-Saut dam, French Guiana - Lab288 P1 (version 3) (version 3) | ecosystem: Host-associated > Arthropoda: Insects >... | reverse complement strand
GTTGACCCCCGTGTTGGACTTGATGGTATTGCTGACGTACTGGTTGAGGACGGAAAAATCAGCTGTGTTTGCACAGATGGATGCAGCAAGGTTCCTAAAGGTACAGAAACACTTGACCTGAATGGCAAAATCTTGATGCCAGGACTTATGGACATGCATGTTCACCTGCGCGAACCAGGCTTTGAATATCGCGAGGACATTGAAAGTGGCACAAAAGCCGCAGTTCACGGGGGTTTTACCGCCGTTGCTGCCATGGCAAATACCAACCCTGTCATTGATGAGGGCGCTGCGGTAAAGTTTGTCATCGATAAAGCCGCAGAGGTCGGAGCAGCCAAGGTCTATCCCATGGGAGCCATTACGGTAGGGCTCAAGGGTAAACAGCTTGCCGAAATGAACGACATGCATACATCGGGAGCAGTTGCTTTCAGCGACGACGGCATGGGTATTCAAAACCCCCTCCTTATGCGCCGCGCCATGGAATATGCAGTCGTCTTTGATGCGCTGATTGTTGCTCATTGCGAAGATGAAACGCTGGTAGACGGCGGAGTGGTCCATGAAGGGCTGGTTGCTACGCGCCTCGGCGTTGCAGGTCAAGCCTCACTTTCTGAGGCTCTTGCCGTGCACCGCGATATTGAGCTCGCGCGCCTTACGGGTGCAAGACTACACATTGCCCACGTTTCTGCGAAGGAAAGCGTTGACCTCATTCGCGCAGCAAAAGCTGCCGGTGATGTACAGGTCACTGCAGAGGTTACTCCTCATCATCTTGTCTTGAACGAAGATGCTCTCGACAAGACCTACGACACGAACTTCAAAATGAATCCACCCTTGCGCTCGCCACAAGACCAGGAAGCGCTTATTGCGGCCCTCATTGACGGCACGATTGATGCGATTGCGACTGACCATGCCCCGCACGCTTCTCAGGAAAAAGAACTCGAATTTGAGCTTGCCAACTTTGGTACAACGGGACTCGAGACAGCGCTTCCTCTGATTATTGAAAACCTCATAAAGACAGACAAAATGAGCTGGTCAGCGCTGGTAGAACGCATGGCACATGCACCGCGCCGCATCTTGAAGCTTGAGCCTGTGAGCATCAAAGAGGGCAGCAGCGCAGATATCACCATAGTTGACCCAGAGGCACAGGCTACAGTCACCAAAGAGTGGCTCGTAGGAAAAGGCAAAAACTCGGCATTCCTTGGCGCAGAGCTCCAAGGTTTGGCGACAGAAGTGTTGGTAGACGGAACGTTGATGTTAAAGAACGGGGAGATTGTGGATGGAGAGAGCATATGAACAATGATACAAACAGCACAGCACAAAAGGCCTGGCTGGCGACCTCGACAGGGCTCGTCCTTGAGGGACGCAGCTGCGGAGCAACTGGTACAGCCGAAGGCGAGCTGACCTTTAACACCTCTATGTCAGGCTATCAAGAAATCGTCACGCATCCCGGTGCTGCCGGGCAAGTGCTGATTTTCACTATGCCAGAAATCGGAAACTACGGCGTAAACGCCAATGATGTCAGCAGCGACAAGCTACAAACAGCGGCAGTTGTCGCCCGCACCATCTGTGACACTCCCTCGAATTGGACCTGCGAGGGCAGTCTGCCTGACTATCTCGCAGACAATGCTGTCATCGCCATTGACCAGGTCGACACACGCATGCTGACCAAAGCGGTTCGCGATGCAGACGGTCCTGTGACAGCCATTGTAACGACTGAAGAAAAATCTGCGGAGGAGTTAGTGGCGGCTGCTCGTGCTGTCTCCATCACACCAGCATACATCGAAGCTGAGGCATTGGCTGCAGAGCTGGGTGCAACTCTCACAAAGATGCCCGTGGGCAATCGCGCCAACAACATTCCCGTGAAGGACCTGCGCGATGGCAAGCTCTACATTACTGCTCAGCATCATGGCTATAGCATCGACTTTGATGGGGTAGAAGGTGTTGAAGTGACTCATATTAACCTCAATGACAAGACCGTTGAGGGATTTGCCGTCCCCGCAAAAGGTATCGAGGCAACCTTGTTTGCTTCACTGGAACTACGAGATTTGAATCCGGCTGTGCCGCAAAAATCGTCCGCAGCACCCACCGCACTCTAAGAGGAGGAGACCTATCATGAAAAGAACACTATTATTGGCAACTGACTTTGACTCCTATGCTCCAAAGCTGATTGAGTTTGTAGGGGGAGCGCAAACACGAGGAATCACAAAGGTGGTTCTCCTGCATGTGCTGGATACCTCGGGACTTGAAATGCCTGTCATTTCCAAAAGCATCGACTCTACCTATCGTCGCCTTGATGACATGGGTGCGCCGCTGCGTGAACGTGGGATTGAAACGGTGAGCCGTGTTGAAACAGGAAATCGCTCTCATGACATTGTTCGTGTCGCTGAGCAAGAAAAAGTAGATGTTATTGTCATGGGAACGACCGCGAAATCTAACATGCAGCGCCTCTTTGAAGGAAGTGTTTCTGCTGCGGTAACCTGGGGTCAAAAGACACCAACACTCTTGCTGCGTGATGACATCCTTAACTCGATTGACTCAGCAAAAGAGCTCTCGCTTAACTGGGCAAAGAAGCTTGTCGTGCCGGTTGACTTTAGCTCATCGAGTGCGCGCGCCGTTTTGCAGTGTACTCACTTTGACCAGGAAGCTGTTGGTCTGGTCAGACTCCTCCACGTTATTCACGCGAAAAAGGGTGAAACAGCTGCCGATTATGCAGAGCAGATTCAGGAATTTGAGTTCCGTCTGTCTGCCTTTGCAAGTATGCTTGCAGAGCACGGTGTTGACACAGAGATTGTTGTTCGCGTGGGCGAGCATAAACAAGAAGAAGTTATTGCAGAGGTCAAGCAAAGTAATGCGACCGGTCTAGTGATTGGCGGCGGTGGACGCAGTAGTTTCCGCACCTTCATTCTGGGTTCAACTTCACGCGCTGTGCTGCTTGATTCTCCTGTACCAGTGATGGTGGTGCCGTAAATGCCACGCAGAACTGATATAAACACTATTTTGGTAATAGGCTCAGGACCGATTGTTATTGGTCAGGCCTGCGAATTCGATTATTCAGGTGCTCAGGCCTGTAAGGTTTTGCGCGAAGAGGGTTATAAGGTTATCTTGCTTAACAGTAACCCAGCGACGATTATGACTGACCATGGCATGGCAGACCGCACCTACATTGAGCCGATTATGCCTGCCACTGTTGAGAAAATCATTATTGAAGAAGGCGTTGACGCTGTTGTATCGAACTTGGGCGGACAGACTGCACTCAATTGCGTTATAACTTGCGAGCAGCAAGGCCTCTTCAAGCGTCACGGTGTTGAGATTTTAGGAACACCCGTTGAGGCCATTAAAAAAGCAGAAGATCGCAAGGAGTTCTCAGATGCGATGAAAGCAATTGGTCTTGATTCGCCACAGAGTAAATACGTAGCTTCTGTCGATGAAGCTACCACCTTTGCTGATGACTTTGGCTATCCGCTTGTAATTCGCCCAAGCTTTACTTTGGGTGGTGCTGGTGGCGGTATTGCTTTTAATCGCGAAGAGCTGATAAGCGCTGTGTCTTACGGTATTGATTTGAGCCCAGCTTCAACGGTGTTGGTTGAAGAGAGCATCATTGGTTGGAAAGAACTTGAAATGGAAGTCGTGCGCGATAGCGCAGGCAATGCAGTTATTGTGTGCAGTATCGAAAATATTGACCCCATGGGTGTTCATACGGGTGACAGTATCACGATTGCTCCCGCACTGACCTTGAATGACCGTGAGTACAAGATTATGGCTGATGCCAGCATTAAGGTACTTGAAGAAATTGGTATTCGCTTTGGTGGCTCTAACGTACAATTTGCGATTCATCCAGAGACGGGACGCATGGTTGTTATCGAGATGAATCCGCGCGTATCACGCTCAAGCGCACTGGCATCTAAGGCGACCGGTTATCCGATTGCTCAGGTATCGGCAAAACTTGCGGTGGGTTATACGCTAGACGAAATCGATAACGTCATGACTAAGCCTGCTGACGGAAGTAAGACACCTGCTTACTTTGAACCAAGCATTGACTACATTGCCTGCAAAGTGCCTCGCTTCGTATTTGAAAAGTTTGAGGGCAGTGACGAAACTTTGACTACACGCATGAAGTCGGTGGGCGAGGCAATGTCTTTGGGCCGCGGTCTTACTGAAGCACTTAATAAGTGTATGCGCTCACTTGAGAGTGGGCGTGGCGGACTTGGTGCAGATGGTAAGGATAATTACAAGCCTGAAACTATTAAGAGCAGGCTGTCGAATCGTACCTGGGATCGTATTTTTGTAGTTGCAGAAGCACTGCGCAATGGCATGAGTATTGAAGAAGTGTCTGAAATTTCAACCTTCGATCCGTGGTTCGTAGGAGAGATTGCAAAGCAGGTTGAAGTTGAGAACAGCATCAAGGGTCGCAAGCTTGCTGCGCTTTCGGCTGACGACTTTATGAGAGCAAAGAAAGTTGGGCTTTCCGATGAGCAAATCGCCTGGCTGCTTTCACAGTGTGCTGACGACTGCGATTGTGCAGAAGAGCCGACTCAAGTAAGCGAACTTGAAGTGCGTGCCGCACGTAAGGCTGCAAAAGTCATCCCTGTGTTCAAAAAAGTTGACTCAACGGCAGGCGAATTCCCAACAGACAAAAATTACTGCTACAAGACCTATGATATGGAAGATGAAGTGGTGGACGCAGAAAAGCCACGTGCCATGATTTTAGGGGCTGGACCTAATCGTATCGGTCAAGGTATTGAGTTTGATTACTGTTGTGTGCACGGTGCTTATGCACTGAAAGATGCTGGCTACGAAACAGTCATGGTTAACTGTAATCCTGAAACGGTATCTACTGACCCAGACACTTCAGACCGTTTGTATTTTGAGCCGCTTAACTACGAAGATGTTATGGACATCATCGAGCGCGAAAAAGTTGACGGCGTAGTGGTAACTTTTGGTGGACAAACTCCGCTTAAGCTTGCTAATGCTCTTGAAGATGCTGGGGTACCTATCATGGGTACGCAGCCAGAAGCGATTGACCTTGCAGAGGATCGTGAACGCTTTTCAGCGGTGCTTGATGAGCTGGGCTTACGTTATCCTGCAGCGGGTACGGCAACAACGCTTGAAGAGGCGCACGCCGTTGCTGAGCGCATTGGATATCCCTTATTGGTGCGTCCGTCGTACGTACTGGGTGGACGCGGTATGGTCATTGCTTACAGCTCGGAATATCTCGATAAGTTCATGACTCAGGCAGCAAAGATTTCAGGAGAGCATCCTGTGCTTTTGGATAGCTTCCTCGAAGGTGCCGTTGAGGTTGATGCAGACTGTATTGCTGACGGTGAATCGGTCTTTATTGGGGGCATTCTTGAGCATATCGAAGAGGCAGGTATCCACAGTGGAGACTCAGCTTCCTGTATGCCACCCTTTACCTTGTCTGACGCTATTATCGATGAAATTCGTGAAGCAACAAAGAGGCTTGCCCTGCGCTTGAATGTGCGTGGTTTGATGAATGTTCAGTTCGCAGTCAAAGATGGCGAGCTGTACATTATTGAAGTTAATCCGCGTGCAAGCCGTACCGTACCCTTTGTCTCAAAGGCAATCGATGTACCCATGGCACAAATCGCAGCACGTATCATGACGGGCGAAAAGTTGGCAGACATGGACTTGCCCGATGACAGCACGCTTAATCGCGAACACAAGCGCTACTTTGTAAAAGAAGCAGTTATTCCCTTTGAACGTTTTGAAGGAACAGACTCTATTCTTGGTCCTGAAATGAAGGCAACAGGCGAAGTCATGGGCGTAGGAGACACCTTCCCGCTTGCGTACGCTAAGGCTCAGTTGGCGATTGATTACTCCTTACCCGTGGCGCCAAAGAACATGACTCCTGAGCAGCGTGAAAACGCAGCAACGGCTGCCTTTATCAGCGTTGCTGACCGTGACAAACGTGACGTCGTGCCGATTGCGCGCGAGCTGCACAACCTTGGCTTTGAGCTGATGGCAACAGGTGGCACAGAAAAAGTGCTGAGCGCAGCAGGGCTACCTGTGCGCCGTGTGCTGAAAAAGACTGAAGGTCGCCCCAGCATTCTTGACCACTTGAAAAATGGTGAAGTTGCGATTGTTATCAATACGCCTTTCGGAGAAGAGTCTCGTGGTGACGGATTCTGGATTCGTTCGATGGCAGTGCAAAGTCGTATCCCGAATATGACCAGTCTTGCTACTGCCCATGCGATGGTTCAGGCAATCGAAGCCTCCGATGTGGCAACGATGGGTATTACCGCGATGCAAGATTTCATGCTGGATGTCTAGGGTAGTGGCAGAACGTGAAACAGTACTATGCAAGGAACACGTATGTGCAAGGTAAATAAAGTGGTGTGTGAGGCGCGCATAGTCGAAAATGTGACTATCGCGCCCAACACCTATTCTTTGCTGCTTGAGCTAGAGTGTAGTTCTGGTGGTGCTGATGCAAGAAAGCTGGCGGAGAGTATCCAGCCCGGTCAGTTTATCGAGCTGAACTTGAGGCAGCCTGATTTGGTTCTACCACGACCTATTTCAGTGTTTCGTGTCTTTGAGACAGACGAATGTGGCGATGTCGGCCGTGAACTGTCTGCAGAATCACGGACGGCGGGCGCCCAACTATCGGAATCATCCTTCGTTGAGCTGCGCTATCAGCTAATGGGAGAGGGCACACGACGTTTGAGCGAGATGTCGACAGGCACTACTCTGGGAGTCTTTGGTCCTCTGGGCAATCGCTGGCCTGTTCCTACTGATGCAAAACGCGCACTTCTGGTGGGCGGTGGCATTGGATCTGCTCCCTTGGCTATGCTGGCAAGAGAGCTCGTAGACAGTGGTTGCGAAGTTGTCATGGTGCAGGGCGGAAGAAGTGCTGACTTGCTGATAGCAGCAGACTACTTTGAGGAAGTGTGCTGTGAGCACAGCCTTGCTACTGATGATGGTAGCCGAGGTCACGAAGGGCTTATAACAAGGCCTTTACAGCTTGTCTTGCAAGATGTTTTTGAGGGCAGTGCTGCGAATGGTGCAAGTAGCTTTGATGTTGCTTATATCTGCGGACCAGAACCCATGCAGGAAGCCTGTGCGCAGTTGACTGTCGAGGCAGGTATACCCAGCTACGTAAGTCTGGAACGCATGATGGCTTGCGGAGTAGGGGCTTGTCTCACCTGTGTTGTACCTACAGATGAGGGTCTTAAGCGTGTGTGCGCTGATGGACCGGTATTTAATGCAGAGGAGGTTGACTGGGATGAAGCAAGAAGCTCACGTGTCCACTAACCACACAGACACCCCACACTCCCATTGTCATCCGGCACCCAGCCGTCATGCCGCACCTGATGCGGCATCTCATCCCGCACCCAGTTGTGCGTCAGCACCGGTAAACCTGCCGGTGTCCCTGGGCGCACTCCGCCTGAAAAATCCTCTGACCGTTGCCTCGGGCACCTATGGCTCGGGGCTGCAAATGGCAGAATTCCTTGACCTCAATAGTCTGGGCATGCTTACCACCAAGGGTGTTTCTTTAGTTCCCTGGACGGGAAACAGCGGTATTCGCATGAAAGAAGTTAGCTCAGGCATGCTGAATTCGATTGGTCTGCAAAATCCAGGAGTCGAAGCCTTTATTTCAAAAGACCTAACCTGGTTGAGAGCGCATGTGCCCGACTTGCCCGTGATGGTGAACGTTTGCGGTCATGCTGCCGCTGACTATGCTGCGGTAATTGAACGCCTTGAGGACGAAGAGGGGATAGCGGGGTATGAAGTTAATATCAGCTGTCCCAATGTTTCTGAGGGTGGTCATGTCTTTGGGGCGACTTGTGCGGGGGCTGCAGAGGTTACTGAACTCTGCCGAGAAAAGACCGCACGTCCTATGGCGGTGAAACTTTCGCCTAATGTGGGCAATGTGGCAGAGATTGCTCGCGCGGTTGAAGCTGCTGGCGCAGATAGTATTTCAATGATTAACACTTTGCTGGGTACAGCCATTGATGCACGCAAGCGCAGCTTCGTTTTTGAAAGACAGTTTGCGGGGCTTTCTGGACCTGCAATCAAACCTGTTGCCTTGAGAATGGTGGTAGAAGTTGCTCGCGCTGTTAACCTACCCATTATTGCCATGGGCGGCGTGCGTACCGGTCTTGACGTTGCAGAGTTTATGCTTGCTGGGGCGAGTGTCGTAGCAGTGGGTACCGCAAACTTTGGTGACCCTAAGGCGGTAGAACGCATTGCCTTGGAATTGGAAGAATTTTGCAAGCAAGAAGGAATCGCTGATGTTACAGAGCTCATAGGAGCAGTTTCGTGATTTTTGTGGCATGCTCATCTTTGCCCACCAGACTTCTTTGTTCAGCTCGAGCTGCCTAAGGCAAAATTGCAGCGTGCTGCGTTATGATAGAAACGACCTAAAGACAGCCTATAGTGCCAAGTAGGAGGACTCAATGAATGACACACAGGTTCTTGATGCATTAACTGAATCTGGCGCAATTCGCACAGGACATTTCCAGCTGACAAGTGGATTGCACAGTGACACCTATGTCCAGTGCGCACGTGTTCTCGAATTTCCAAAGCTTACGACAGAGCTTGCCACGGAGATGGTAGCTCGCCTGCCAAAAGACCTTGATATTGACCTCGTGATTGCACCTGCAGTTGGGGGTATCATCATTGGCTTTGCTGTTGCACAGGCTTTGGGACTACGCTTTGTTTTCAGCGAGCGTCAAGAAGGCACTATGGTGCTGCGCCGTGCTTTTCATATTCCCGCAGATGCGCGCGTTCTTGTCGTGGAGGACGTTGTCACCACAGGTGGCAGTGTGCAAGAGGTGATAGACATTGTCGAGACAGCTGGTGCCAAGGTCGTAGGCGTGACCTCACTTATTGACCGTGGGGGAGAGCTTGCTTTTGATGCGGACTATTACCCGCTTCTTGCCATGAAGGTGGAATCGTGGGAGCCTGAGCAGTGCGCTCAGTGTGCTGACGATGTTCCTATAGATTCGCCTGGCTCACGCAGGTTAAGCTAGGCTTTCGAAGAGCTGTGCGCGGTTATTGCAGAGAATACCGTAGTTTTCTCGGGTTTGACCCAGAACAATAGCTGCAATAGTCACAATAGCCGCCTTCTTCTTTTGCGAAGCCATACTATCGGATGATTAAATATCTCGGCTCAAAACGCGTCCTTGTACCCGTACTCGGGCAGATTGCAGCATGTGCCTATGACGAAGGTGCGCGCACAGCTCTTGACCTCTTTTCGGGTACAACACGCGTAGCTCAGGAGTTCAAGCGTCGGGGATTTATGACGACTGCCTGTGATATTGCCAGCTATTCAGAGGTTCTCGCACAGTGCTACATTGCCACTGATGCTGATGAAGTAGATAGCGCAGAACTTGAAACCATCCTACAGGAGCTGTCAGCACTTCCTGGCAAGCGGGGTTACTTCACAAAAACTTTCTGTGAGGACTCGCGCTACTTTCAAGAAAAAAACGGCAAGCGCATTGACGCGATTCGCGATACGATAGAGGCCGATTACAAGACCCACCCCTACTATCCCATCCTCTTGACCTCACTCATGCTTGCTGCAGATAGAGTTGACTCAACAACAGGCTTGCAAATGGCCTATCTCAAAGAGTATGCCCAGCGCTCCTATAATGATTTGGAGCTGCGGGTACCTGAATTGATTTCTGGTACTGGTCAGGCTTTGAGGGGAGATGCCCTAGAGCTTGCCTCACAAATAGGGCACTTTGACCTTGCTTACCTGGATCCTCCCTATAATCAGCATCGCTACTTTACGAATTACCATATTTGGGAAACCTTAATCCGCTGGGATGCACCGGAACATTATGGCAAGGCTTGCAAACGACTTGACGCACGTGACAATGACACAAAGAGTCCTTTTAATTACAAGAAGCAGATGGCAACTTCGCTCGAAAAAGTCATTCGCGAAGTTGATGCGAGCACTCTGGTAGTTTCCTACAACAATGAATCCTGGGTCAGCGCAGAACAAATTGAGGACTGGTTGCGCAACAAGGGTTATGCGGCTGTGCAAACTTTTGATTTTGACTTCAAGCGTTATGTGGGTGCGCAGATTGGTATTTATAACAAAGAGGGCAAAAAGGTGGGGAAGGTGGACCACCTCAACAACATTGAACATATCATTGTTGCGGGCACACAAGAGTTAGTTGATGCTGTTTGCAGTCGAATAAACAGAGACAAGGACGAGAGATGACTAGCTACAATTCAGATACGCTGCCCCTTAATTTGTCCCAGGCACAAGAGTTGCTCGAAGAGAACGTGACTAACCCTTCACAGCTTATGCATGCGCATGCCGTACAGGCAGTAATGGAGCATTTTGCAGTCAAGTATGGGGAAGATGAAAACTACTGGGCGCAAGTTGGACTACTCCACGATATTGACTATGAAAAATTTCCCGAAGAACACCTTGAGCATACTGCACCATTGTTGCGTGAAGTAGGTTTTGATGACGCCTTCATTAATGCGGTCTTGTCGCATGGCTGGGGATTGTGCAAAGTGGATGTTGAGCCAGACCATGTGATGGAGAAGGTTCTCTATGCGACAGATGAGTTGACGGGACTTATCACAGCAGCAGTATATATGCGACCTGACCGCAGCGTGCTCACCATCGAGACTAAGTCAGTGAAAAAGAAGTTTAAAAACAAGAAATTCGCTGCAGGAGTAGATCGAGACGTTATTCTCAAAGGCTGTGAAATGCTTGATATGGAGCTTGATGAGCTTATTAGGGAGACAATCCTCGCAATGCGCTCAGCAGCAGACGACCTTGGCTTATCAGGAAAAGCAACGTAAAGAGATTGTCGTACGCTCCCTGTCATGTCGGACCCGATCCGGCATATCGTCCTTTTCATGAGCGATTTGTCACCGAGCGCAGTGACGCGCGGACTTAAAGCATAATAATTTGACAGTGTAACAAAACATTGTTACACTATTCCTATCTTAACTGAGGAAGGGATAGGAATGAGCAATTCTCCTGACAATCAAAAAGCTACAG
>Ga0136643_10016901_pt1 | contig 10978 bp, 4 predicted proteins | sample TergutLab28metaG_FD_96883 | JGI IMG/M metagenome (GOLD analysis project Ga0136643, IMG submission 96883) | Labiotermes labralis P1 segment gut microbial communities from Petit-Saut dam, French Guiana - Lab288 P1 (version 3) (version 3) | ecosystem: Host-associated > Arthropoda: Insects >... | reverse complement strand
CCCAGGTGTCTGTCGTTACCGAAGGTTCAACAAAGACTCTCTCTCGTCGCTTTACAAAACCACACCACGCTTCTCAGCCAAAGCCAGCATTTCCTGCACTCACCTAGCAACGGTTTTCTGCAGCTTCAACTGTTTGCTGTTGCTATGTGAGTGATAGGTGATCTGGCCTTCCGGGTTGTTCGACTGGGAGATGCACCCAGCCGTCCTTAAAATAATACCAACATATATGAAATATATAAAATGAAATAAAATAAAATAATATATAAAATGAAATAAAATAAAATAAAATAAAGTGTTCTCTAAAAGGCACTACAGTACGTTCCGAAGGCCTGCCAATTCTGGATCAAACTGCTGTTACTAGTTGCATGGGACAACAAGACAAACAACAGGCTGTAACATAAGCTGCTTCGAGAAGTGCAATGAGTGCAAGGCATAAAAACAATATGTTTGTCCACTAAGTTATGCCTTTATAAAAGACACTAAATACTGAGTTAATTACGAGAAGACAAACTTTTCTGAGGAATACCAACGCGGGCTTGTTGTTAGTTACTGTACCAGTCTTGGTAATTAAATGACTCAAATGCAGGATGCGAGAGTTGCAACAGTCCAATGAAGGAGGTTAAACGTATGTATTTCAGATCTCAAATACATAGTTCAACATCCTTCATACGTACCGGTTAAAGTTTTAGAAATAAGTATCCTGATTGCATAATAAGAACAAAACGACACATGCATTTTTTATATAGTTATATCAAGAATGTAAGCTTTTCGGTTCCCAGTGCACATTTTAAACACTGCTAAGTGAGGAAGGGCCTGAGGACGATTCTATAAGAATCGAAATATATTTCCCTACTAGAATAATAAACATAATAAAATTTTGTTGTGTCTGACTGATACATCATTGTACATTCACATCTGTGTTAAACACTTCGGGACTGCAAACATTAAATAAAAAGTAGGTAGTTAAGTACTGCGGTAGAGCGGGACCCCTCAGTGCAATATCTTTCTTTTAATTAGGCTATTAAACCAATTTCTTTAATATTAATGTTATTTCTTGTTTAAAGATTTGCTTATTTTCATTGAAACATCTGCAGTATATTATTCAAATCTCATACAAAGTACTAGAAATTTAGCTAGTCTGCTCAAACAACTACAACAGTAATACAAATGTATTTCATAGACTGAAAATACATTAGGCAAGTTTAACTTGCAGCCAGTTCATGCAACATGAACGTATGCTTGTTTTATGTGGCATGTACATCTTCATAGTGATGCAACGCTGTTGAAGCAAGCATCTGTAGTATTGTAACAGGGTTTTAAACATTGTAGGCCGTGGTGTAGCACACAACATTCCAAATACCTTGGGACCCGTCAATAAAATTTATTTAATAGTTTATGATGTATGCGAAAAGTGTTATTTATGGTTTTAGTAAAGGAGAATTTATGGCCAAATATCGCTAGGGACAATATACTTACCGTTAAAACTCCGACACACGCTACAAATGTATTAATAATTGTCCAACGAGATGCAACACAAAGCAGTCTATTTATTATTCTGCAAGTTCACTCTACATGTTTCGGGTGTCAACCACACCCATCATAAGGGGTACACAAAATGGTAACTACAGCCTCCGGTACTGGTCATGCTGTGCTTCTCAAACGTGGCCAAGCTAGCTTGGTCACGCTGGAGGGAGGTAGCTGCACAAAAATTATGACCAGTACCGGAGGAAGTTTGTGTACGCCTGATGATGGGTGTGGTTGATACCCGAAACATGTAGAGTGAACTTGCAGAATAATAATAAATAGATTTTTTGTGTTGCATATCGTTGAACAATTATTAATATAGATTAGCGATGCACGAAACCATAAACATAAAAACTGCTACAAATTTTGTCCAACAACCTGGGCACTGTATCTAGAAGGGTACAGGTGGATTTATCTTTGGGGTACAGGGGGAAGAGGCTGACTACCTTCCTCCGCCGAGGACCCGAGTTAAGAATGCGTGGATTTATACCTCCGTATGATTTCACTGTACGATGTCTGATTTAGGACAGTAACAACCAGGTCATTTAAATTCGTACACTTCCGTTCCCACCTTACTTCCTGCTGCATGGACCTTTCTATACATTCCGCTACGCCTCAGCTTTACGCCATTAACCTTTTGGCGCCGGAATTATTTTTTTAATTTCAGCACATCCTGTATATAAAATGTGAATAATACAGGAACCAAATACGTTAGAATTATGAAACAAACTGCATTTTGAAGGAAAAAAACGGAGAATATACACCTTGTTTAAAATATTTGGTACCTATATTTGTTGAATAAATATATAAAATGCAAGTTTGGAGGTTAGCGGTGCGGTAAGTCAACTATAGTTTACGTTAGGCGTCTAAACGTTAAACGCAGACTGAGACCCTTCAAGAATTTACGTAGTCCGTTTAACTATCGTTTATCGGCAGCTCAGCTTATAGCATCAAGCCGCAGGAGCATTAATATATGAATTGGCATGGACATGGCAGGAAACGATAAGACGTAATGTGAAGATGGTGTAGGCCTACTATCCACGCATCTGCCTTCAGTATTAGTGCGGAAACGTCTCTGGCAAAGGGCCATAACCGTTACTGCGGGCTGGCTGACTGGGCACACTTGTAGAAAGTCGAATAAGCTGTACACCAACAGCCTAAATTATTGTGTAATTATATATATATATACATATATATACACACACACTAAATCCATAAATGTGGCCGCGAGGAGCGCGTTGAAGACCCATTGCTTTAAAAAAAACTGCACAGAATTACGAAACTGTGAGATTTGAAACCAAATACAAAAACGGCATTTCCATGCGCACAAAATAAACGTTCCGGAATATTGTGTAATTAAACACACCTTGTTATTAATGGAATATGTAAGTACTATTAGCCGACCCTGGTGCCCGTGTGGTCTAAGGCGTATGTCTACGGCCGCTCGATTGCTGGGATCGTGGATTCGAATCCCGCTGGGGAAATGGATGATCGTTTTGTGTTTGTTGTGTGCTGTGCTTGTCACTCATTCAGAGAAGGCCTCCCGGCTGTGCGTGCGTGTGTGCGCGTGTGCGTGTGTGTGTTTGTGAAGCATAGAAACATAATAACGAGGTGGCCGTTGCGCCCCAGGAAAAAACGTTATCGTTGCTATCAGATGCTGTCCTACATTCATTCATATCTTCACCGGCCAAATTGAATTTGACCTCAAGAATATTTTCCACTTCGTAATACTGGCATTACTTCTCTGAGAAGCACACGTATCTACCACTATGTTCCACTTTAGTTTAATGTAAGAAACAACAATGGGATGAATACAGTCGTATCGGCTACATCGGTTATTTTGCTCTTAAAGACGTAAGTGTGAGTTCTATCGAAGAAAATAAGAAGAGCAAGAAGGAAGACCGACTATTTAAGTTCTCACAGTCATGAACATTAACAGACTTCGAATTTGGCACCGTTGTGTTGGAAACATATATATACTAACGCTCCCAGCTTCTTCTGCATCATGTGCTTCTGAACTTTACCCTGAAGAAACAGCACTGTCGGCCTTAACATTTGAGCTCTCAGGAGGCGGACAGCTGCAATTTCATGTGCAGAGCAAATAAAGGACTAACGTTTCGGTATATCTACGTCAGTTTGGATGAAAAATATAAATGGTCTATTTTTGTCAATTTCTTATTTACTTTTAATTAAGCATTCAGTCAAAGACGTTACGTATTGAATTTAAAAAAAATTTAATGCGCGAATCCCATAAGAGCGCGGGGTTAGATTGCTTCAAATCATTCCAGTCGGTCCAATCAGCCTAAGACCGACCCTGGAAAAAAATTCCCAAGATTCTACAAAACGCAACGCTTTTACGTGCCTACAAAAATCACCACAGGTAGGGTCTTCCCAGAACACTCTAATCCTAAGGCAGGTGGCCGTGTCGTCTTTTCACAAGACCGAGTTCGTTCCGAACAATCGTCACAGGTTTATTCTTATCTTAGCAACTGACCAACTTAAAACAAAAAATCTACAGAGTGTGACGATACCAGATGCTGTATAATACAATTTGATCTCCTGATGATGAGCACAACAGTGCTCGAAACATGTAGAAGAATATAATAAACTTACTATAAAACAAGAGTTTGTGCATTAAATTGGTCAAGTGCTAAGATTATACTGAGATGCACGATCAGCAAAACATAAAAGAGCGGGTTTTAGTGGCTAGTTACACATATCGGAAATATCCTGCAGACTAATTTGATAGCCACAGAAACTCACAAAATTTAAATGAAAATTGCATACTGGGAATGTGCATACAGATTTTCACATCATAACGTTAGTGTCGTTCTAGAAATCCACAGTACTAAGAAAATATCCAAGCATGTCCTTCCGAAGAGTTTCAATCATTAGAAACACAAAACGTCTCTGAATAAGGGCTATAAATCAGTGCCTATTTTACGCACCGCACAAAACACTTTATATGTTCCTTACAAAGGCCAATTTATTCGGATCATGTAGAAGAATAATCGCTGTCTTCTTTGAGAATTATGACACAAAATATCATCTGCCATTGTTGGCAGAATTCGAACTTCATGTACAGACAACTACTGCCGTGCGTGAAATTAAATGAACAACAGAAATACGTATTCTAATTACACAGAAGCAACGCACAGTTCATTACAATAGTATATTTTTAATACGTCCGGTTGATTGTTTTGCAGTTCAAAATTAGATGGCAATTACACATTTATTTGCGTCGAATTCATGACTTGATTACCCCCTTTCAAAAACACTGCTGCGTGCAGGGAGGACCAAACTCTCGGGACATAAACTGTTTCCTGAAATATTTACAGCTTCATCAGATATGTAGCATGTAATTTGTTTCTCAAAAATAATTAAAGCCTACTACCGCTGTTCTGGTTGGCTGCCCGGTTGTTACCACTTTCGTAACATTTTAAAACTCGGATGAAGCACACATACTCAACTCTCAACGGTGTTCTTTGCAGGATATTACGGTTACTTGAGGCCTGTTTGTCCATTTATGACCTCAAGTAGAGTGGACTTCACATGAGCCAGTATGGGTGAACATTAAAACTGCCCCACAACTCTTAGGTGAAAGTTGCTCATATAAAATCCTTAGATGGTCTAATTCAAGAGTTGATACGAGATCAGAGACAAACAGAGATGTAGAAAGATGGACGGACGAACAGAAGAGTTAGCATGATTTCTACATTAGTCGTAATATTTTAATATTGAGAACACCTAAGGTAAACAACATAATTGGAACTAATTTCTCGACCGTGCACTTCTACTTTACCACGTAAAGAAACGCCATGCGATGATGCAGAACAGCATTAACTGCCGTGTCAACAAAATTTCGATACTGCATGCTTACTCAGTTCAGTCCGCGTTATGGTAGTGGGCAGTTTATGGCAGCAAATGGTCCGGTACCTGAATAGACAAGTCTTGGAAGCACGCATTTCCTGCAACGTTTAACCTGAAGATGAAGGCAGTACATTCCTCCGAAACCAAGACGTCCATATTGGCTATCAAATCCCAGAAAAACTCAGCAAATACCTATAATGGTATAGACCAGCGATTATCAGAATATTTCTATACGACGTACTTAAAACAATTCGGCTTGATGACCCATACTTTGTTAATTAGGGGGAGATCACAAACAACTTCTTGTAAATTTTGTAATATTATGTCTCATTAACAGTGCGACTACATGCAGATAAATTTAACAAAAACATCTTTTGTCAGCACCTGACTGAATTAAGAATAATACCTACAAATTTTGTACACAGAACACCAGTTACAAAAGTCCCTTATCTTAAGTGGCTAGCATGATGCTGCTATTATTTTCTCTTAATCTGGTCACATGTAGGCCACTAGGAATGCTAGCGCAGTCGGCGAATTTACATCGCTTTCAATCAGTTTCTACATTTCGACTCTAACACACGTTCTCGTGACTGGTGGTTTGGTAATACCTGGTTTACATCTACAAGATCACAACGTCAGACCCTAATTAATCATGATTCATTTTAATATTATCATCTGACCTAAACATGTCTCCCAAATTGTCTATCTTCTTCACATTTCCCGACTACAATGGTAAACTAATTTCTCGCTTCATAACGCTATCTACATATCCTGCCCTTCTCAACCATTTTAATCACTCAGCTAATGCCAGATGAAAAGCAAAGTTACAAATTCCAAGTCGCGGCGAAACGTGACATTCGCTGTAAACTGTCGCATGTCTATAAAGTCGGCTCTGAGACCAGCACAAGGGAAAATAGAATCCATGCCTCGAATCTAGACAGGAAAGGAATCGCATTCCTCCACCAGATATCTCCAGCTCCCATGCATATAAGAAACAGTTCAAGCAATCTTGGGTGTTTTTCCATCTCAGCGTCCGACTAGATATGATTCCAAACTTGCGCACTATACGGAGTGGAAAGCTGAAGTGGAACTGCTGCATCAGTATCACAGCCAAATAGAGTCGGCTCTGTATTTGTGTTTGGATTTTTCAGCATAAAGTCTGTACCGTGAAGATCCCTGTGTCCTGGTATGCGAGTCGCATAGTCTGGTAAGAACGTACTGACATTTCGAATACGCTCCATCCTCCATTTCAAGCGACACAACTACATGAAGGTGGAGACAGCAAGGTATTCCGAAACGTCGTTATGTTTCTGTCACAAATGGCACGCACTTCTGAACATTCCAAACACAATCTTTCACCACGTCTACTATCTAAAAACGAAAATATTAAATTGTATGAATTTAAACATTTACCCCTTATCTGATTGGCTGTTGTCTGGTTCCTCATTTTAAGGAAAAAAAAGAGACCGAAGGGGTTACAGAATAACGTGTTCCAAAAACGTAAAAAGCATTAGGGAGTTTAGATAAAATGGCATAATTAGGAGCTTTATGATTTCTGCTTTACATACTATAGCACTGAAACGATTGAATCAAAGAAACGAAGGTTTACAGTGCATTTATTGTGCACGTGAGAGATATAAATGTAATAAAGTATGTGGGTTGTAAAAGCGGGAGATAAGGACCACTTGGAATATCTCAGTATAGATGGGAGGATGAATATTACTATGCAGACTGGATTCATTTGGCTCAGGATAGTGGGCACCGACGTGCTGTTGTGAAAATAGTTTTAAAACATCGGTCCCCGTAAGAAGTGCGGTTCCAAATATTTCTTAACCAGGTGGAAAACTACGCATTTGCTTCTCCAGAAGGTCTCTGCTGTAAGGTGCTGATTACTGTACTCGATTTGTACATTACAGCTTTCTTATGCTACTCAAAGTGATGAACATTACTTCAAGCACTTGTTGTCATGGATATTCTATAGAAGACACTCAAACCCAAAAACGATTTTAAGAACCATTTCCCCTCCAAGTATATGTGATTAGATATATCTGTAATGAACGTTTCATTATTAAGACGATTATTTGTAAAATGTTACTGAAAACCTTGTCTGTTGTGGCTTGGCTTTGTTGTTGTTGTTGTTGTTGTTGTTGTTGTCGTCGTCGTCGTCGTCGACGTCGTCCCGCACATGTCCAGAACGGTCCTGAGGCCCACCCAACCACCTATATAATGGGTAACGTGTCTCTTCCTAGGGGGTAAAGCGGCCGGGGCGTGGCGTCAATCAACTACCTCAATCTACTGCCGAGGTTAGAGAAAGAGTACAGCTATGCCCCTACTCCCCTTCAGAGTCTTCGTGGCCTTTCCAGGGTAAACTTTACCTTTATTATCATTATTATTATTATTGAATCAAGTTTTTATAATTAACGTGCTAGATAAGAGCAAAGTGATCAAACACACAAATAGCATGAAACACCAATACGTACGGTAAAAATGACATTAACAAACGAAGACTGGCGAACGAGCAAACATAAGAACTGAATACTATACTTATTATATTACTACTATATTATCATACTACATTACAGAGTGTTCTTCACCAAGCAAATTCAGTAACATCCTCCCCCCCCCACATAGCAGAAATAATAAAATCTTTACGATGATATTTAGACATCACCACACAGTATTTATAAGTTGCACCACTGTTTCGTCGCAACATACTTTCTCTAAATTCCGTATAATTTTTCTCCATTTCCATGCTGATGTCAGAAGTAGTCTATTCGCATGAAATATCGGTAACAACCTACCAAAATATATGGCTCCGTAACTCAGAACACCGGGGTCTTCTTCCATGCCGCAGAAATTTCAGATCTCATATCTTAATGTTCCAACTGCTCCTCTTAGCAACCTCTGTATCTGGAGAGACGTGAGGAAATAATCGTTGCCAGGCAACCGTCTTGCTTTTTAACAATGCATACCCACTGTTCTAAATGCTGATTATAGGGAAGGGGAAGCCGCAAAGCACTCTCGCTAGAGGGCTTTGAGAGATTCATACTGTCACCAGACTTGCTTTGAGGTTATGTGCTTGTTCTGTTTACGCAAGACAAACAACATCAGTTTGTTCCATAATAAGGTTCCATCCTCATCCGTTTCACGGAATGTTATCGATATTATTAGATTAGCGTTACGTCAGATAATGTCAGTAACACGTGATAAAGTTTGTAGTTTGATATAGTTCATACAGAATTTCATGCACAAATAAATAAACCCTACTTGATATTAACTCCACCACTGATTTAACACTGACGGTTTCACAGTATTCTTTCCTACGGGAGATAAACCACGACAGAACTTTTCTTTTTTGACGTTTTGCTGACAGTGCATCTCAGTATATTTATCTCAGTATTTAACCAACTTGATGCACAAAATTTGTTTCACAATAAGTTGTATTTCATGCCTATACATGTTTCGAGCACATGTGCTCGAAACATGTATAGGCATATAATACAACTTATTGTGAAACAAATTTTGTGCATCAAGTTGGTTAAATACCGAGATAAGAGCTTTTCTTGTTTCAGTTTACTGACAAAGCAACTATAAAATTAACTTAACTTCTATTCAACATACGAAGTAGTTTCAAAACTAATTCGAAACACAAAAAAGGGAAACTCACATATAACGCAACCTCGGGAAGATTTCGAACCTGCGCATACTGATTTCTACACTGCGGTTTGTACAGTGCTAATTACAATAAATCAGAACAACTCTTCTGAAGAGAAGTTTCAAATAATTCACAACTTCGCCATGTATTTAGTGCAGAAAATCTTCCATATCGTGAGATAGAAAATTAGATGTTTCCAGATACCGTCTGCACGCTGAACAGTGCGGTATTTCTCTCTCCCCCCTACCTCCATACGCCGGGAATCGATCTTCGAGTACCTTGCACGAGCCGATACCGCAGTCACTATAATGACTGAGCTATACAGTATATGTTTTAAAATGGATAAAAAGTGACACTGTTAAGCTTCTGCGACCCCTTCATAGTTCGTATACCCCATACTATTTCCACAAACGACACGGTGTGGCCAAGTGTCATGCGCCATGATAACAAAATACAAAACGAACCACCACAGTATATTTCAAACAAACATCTGAGGACTGAGTCGACCATGCCTAATAAGAAGTGCCTATCTGGGGGAGCACTTCCATTACTGACTGTGTTTTCCTGTAATCATTTTATGATGCAACGAAATATCGGCAGCCGCAGGTTTTGTTGCCTGGTAACCATCACAAAAAAGAAAGAAATATCGCAACCCAATCTGCTCCATCCCCCCCAAAGCTCAAGTTTCTAAACCAATCACAATATATTCGCAACATTTTGTTATATTGGTACAGTCACTACCGTAGGCAATACACACAATGCTAGTGATTTAATTACTTCTTTAGCCTCTATGATACACACTTGCTCTCTACACGTAAAAGAGAGACAGACAGACACAGAAAAGGAAAGGAAGAACGACGAAAAGAAAGAAAGGAAGGAAAAAAGAAAAAATGTGACAACAGGCCTCCTGTGGGACATGATATCATGCAATCCGGTAGGAATGTGGTAATTTGCAGAAGACTCTGCTCATGACGTCAGCTTCATGAATCGCCGAAATTCTGGTGATATTCACTATGCGCCCCAAACAACGGAGACAGCATGAGATGTAATGGTATCCGACTGACCGGTTTTATCACGAAGAAAGAGGGGGCAAGTTCTTCCGAAACTTTGGCTACCTCTCTACCAGATTACACGACGTCTTAATCCTTAAAGGTATTAAACATCATACACAGCCGTAAGAACTTCAAATCTTATAAGGGTAAATATCAAATTGTACAAACGGAAAGAAGTAATAGATAAAATAAAAAGGAGGACATTTTGAAGATGATAAACACAAAATGAAAAATAAATGCCCTATTGGCATGGAAATAAATAAAATACGGATATACAATGTTCCTTTAAAATTACTTAGGGCAAGCTAGAATATTCCACAACTCTTGCAGAATTTACCTACCATGAAAATAAATGAGCACAGGATGAGGATAACCTAATTATGGATATGTTGTTTTAGTTCGATGTGTTTCCAATTGTATTTATTACACTAAATATTCATATATCCTAGTGTATATTGGACCGTGCATCATTGTGATAGTTGAAGAATATGAGAACAACTTGATGTCACTAGTTGTTATGTTTTATTTCACTTCTTCTATGCTCAACATGTTTCGGACATTAATACATCCATCATCAGGATCCTGCGACTTTTCTATTGTACGAGGGGTGTTCAATAATTTATCTACCTGAGTAAGAAAGAAACAACTTATCACAAAAAAAAATATTTTTTATTTTTTAATGTAGTCCCCTAATAACTCAATACACTTCGTCCACTTTTGTTGCAACGACTTTATCCCCCTGGAAAAAAATCTATTGACTGCTCTTCAAACCAGGTCGTGACTGCCTCCTTGACTTCTTCATCGCTTGAAAATCGTTTACCCCGAAGAAATTTTTTCATAACTCGGAATAGAAAATAATTCGAGGGAGCTAGGTCTG
>Ga0136643_10016900_pt1 | contig 10978 bp, 2 predicted proteins | sample TergutLab28metaG_FD_96883 | JGI IMG/M metagenome (GOLD analysis project Ga0136643, IMG submission 96883) | Labiotermes labralis P1 segment gut microbial communities from Petit-Saut dam, French Guiana - Lab288 P1 (version 3) (version 3) | ecosystem: Host-associated > Arthropoda: Insects >... | reverse complement strand
CAGTGTGATGCCACAGTGTGATACCACAGTGTGATGCCACAGTGTCATACCACAGCGGGATACCACAGTGTGATGCCACAGTGTAATACCACAGTGGGATGCCACAGTAGGATGCCACAGTGTGATACCACAGTGTGATGCCACAGTGTCATACCACAGCGGGATACCATAGTGGGATGCCACAGCGGGATGTCACAGTGTGATACCACAGTGGGATGCCACAGTGTTATACCACAGCAGGATACCACAGTGGGATGCCACAGTGTAATACCACAGTGTGATGTCACAGTGTGATACCACAGTGCGATGCCACAGTGTCATACCACAGTGGGATGCCACAGTGTAATACCACAGTGGGATGCCACAGTGTGATACCACAGTGTGATGCCACAGTGTGATAACACAGTGTGATGCCACAGTGTCATACCACAGTGGGATGCCACACATAAAGACTGATGATAAAGTTTTTGTGTTTCTCTTTAGAGTATTTACTTTTTCCACCCAACAAATCCTTCTACCAACAACATGGCATAACACCCCAGTGAATCACAATTTTGGTGTGTGTGTGTGTGTGTGTGTGTGTGTCTGTATTGTCACAGCCTGAAATTACTGCTAAAACAATGTGTAGGTCTAATTTAAACCCACTGGCCAAAGTGAGATCTTGGGTTCTCACAATGGTGTTGATAAAGACCCAAGTTTCCTGTTATGTTATACTATGTCAGCATGATGTAACATCCCAGAAGACATGAATCTCCAACACCTGAAGAATTTCCAGTCTTTTCTTATTACCCTTCTGGCTGTTATCTTTATGTGCCTAGATCTTAAAAAAAAAAAAAATCTGTTGAGATCTAAAAGTCACAGTTCACTTCAAAGGTCAATCTTCAATCCATTCAATTCAGCAGTTCCATGGCAGATAAGTTTTGGTTTATAATATGAACCTGCATTCTTAGGCCATGTATTATGCAAGATTTATCACATGATTAAATTAAATTAGGCCTATTCACTACACAGTAACTTAGCTAATACAATCTGGTTTTATGAACAACACGTACCTAAGACATTTGGAAATTTTAAAGAATTCTAGAACATTCAGTCCTTGAGAGGTAATTGTCATATGATACATAATTAATGGCTTTTGACAAAATGCAGACTTATACAATTACACAGTAAATATTTAAGAAGTTTATTTTCTGACAAAATGTATCTCAAATGTCTGTCAGCAACAAAGTTCCAGGGACAGTGGACTCATCCTTCACTGCTAACTGCACAAAGTACTATGCATCTGATCACAGAAATATCCTATATCATACATGAATGTATATATTAGTCAGGACCACACTGTGCACCAACATCTGCAAACTTACAATGCCATACTATGTAATGCTTGTTACATATAATATGCAGTATAAAGAATAATACATATAAAGCACACACCCGCAGCTGCCAAACGTTTGTTATCTCTTTATCAAGAACACTAAAATATAACGCAAGCCACTATGTGTGCCTTGCAAAGAACAAAGACACCAAGGCAAAATGTTTATACAACCACTCACTAATTACAGAACTTGCTTCAACTGCAGTTGGAAAATACTCCTCTTTTATAGATTGATCAGGCATATAATGGATTCTTTTTTAACATGAAACTAAATACTACAGTGAAGGCAGTCATCAGTCACTATGCAGTTGTAGTCATGCACCTTACAACTCTCTGGCTTGCTGCCTTCTTGACTTCAGAGATGCTTGAACTAAACACAAAAAGACTGCTGGCTCGTAACACCACGGTCAAATGCAACTACAAACCAATGAGATGCTAATTTCTCAGAAGGAAAAAAGGATAATCTCAACAAAATCAATATTTGTTAGCAGCACACATCCCAAACAAGAAATGCAACTCAGACTTCAAGTATGTTTACATCTGGCAATGCAAAACCAGGTGCAAATCAAAACCAAGAGATTTGGTGCTGTGAACTTTATAAAATGAAATGGTCATCCAAAGCAGAAGGGAAATTAATACAAAAGACCCCAAACAATTAAAGACTTGTCCAAATACAGTACAGGACTGTACTCTGGTGTGTGTACTGTCTAGCTGGCTGTAACTGGAATTTCATACCTTCAATTTCTGTATAAAATACAAAGAAAAAAATATATGGAGAACATGCAAACAGAAGTAAAAAAGTGTCAGGGTTTATTCCACAGGATTCTCATAAAAATTCCTGTGGTGGCATCATTCTAAAATGAACATAAACAAAACTGTTCCTTCAGCGTACAGACATCACAGTTCAAGAATACCATATATGCACTACCATGTAAGCAGCTGTTAAGTCATCCTGCAGATCTGCAGAGTAAAGATGCAAATCTACTAAACTGTCTCTAGCACCACTGTTAGGTTAGTGAAATGTGTAGGGCAGCCAGAGTGTATATTGGAATGGTGGGGGATCAAGCAGTTAGTTGCTTCAGTACTATGTGAGAGCTCAAAATCATGCTGCCACTATACTTACTCCGTCCGACCAGCCCGCCGACGCCGGCGGATTGACAGTTTGGACCCCCCTGAATTTTCGGCCCTAGAATAAACCCTGATTTGTACGGGGCATGACGTGAAAAAAATGTAACATTCCTCTCGATACAATACCTGTACTACAAATGCACAACTAAGATTAATAATTCCTTCATAACTGCTGATACCATGCAACCCAGCATAAAATGTTACGACCTAAACCACTTGTCAAAATTCGTCCTTCACTTAACTTCCGTGATGAGTAAGCCATCGACTTAAGTGCATACACGAATAAGAGAAATTTGCTATTACTCAAACTGATAAATAAATATTAATGTTACTAACATATTATTACAATATAACAGCCTACCAAATAATTGTTACTGCAAAGCGATAAGAATTTACTCACCTGTAATAAGACAAGAGACCATTCGACAGGACAAACCATCGTCGTTGATAACCTTTCAAGTAGTTTGTCCATTTAAATAGCCAACCTTTCATTTCGGCATCGCTGTTATAAACTTTTCCTTCCGTCATTTCGACAGTTATTTGTAAAACTTACAGAGACGTAATACTCGGACACGTAACACTCAGCACCATTTTCAAGATGGCAGCTAATAATCCATCATCAAAACATATGATCATCAGCACAAATAACGAGTAAAAAAAAAAAAGTTACATATGCGCAACTAAATCGATAGTTGCAACAGACCATGTACTTGAATTAATGGTTATCAGTGATCATCGTTGCTGATTCAAATGAGCAATCAAATTTTTTTCTAACTACCAATATAACTATTTTGATACAGCTGGCGTGGCGGATGAATATGTGGGTAGAACAGTGCCAAAAATGTTCGATACACAATTTCCTTATTTATTATAAATGATTACGCGTGAAACAGCCAGGGATTAGGTAGTATAAGGGACACTATATCAGATTAAATACTAGTTGTACGACAAGGATTTGATTTCCAGCAGGAATGGCAATTTGACCTTTAAGTCGCCCACAAAGTATCAAATATTTAAGTGATAACCCTAAACAATTTAAAAAGGCCCTAAAGAATATTTACGTGCTCAACTCTTTTACTCTGTAGAAGAATAATTTACTGTAAATAGAGAAGGATAAACTAAGCTTTATCAGATGTATAGTGCCAGCTACAACCATATGTATGTAACATTTTCCTGCTTTGTTCTGTATCAAAGGTATTAACCTGTTCTGACTTCATAGCATGCAAATAAATCACTTAAATTCTACGTCCAAACTGGACTTGCTGAATAAGTCATGACAAATCGCCGACATTTCAATGTAATGACGAAATTAAGAATAAGTGGATTTATACCTCCATTCCCAGTTTCATGGCGTGGTGCTTCATTAAACACAGGAGTATGTGTGAATTTCATACTTCATTGCCCTTCATATTTAATTACTACTGATGAAAGTCTTGTAATAGAATATTGAAACTGATTTATTCATATCACAATCTCACACATGTAAATCTTGATAGCTTGTACAGCACACATCCCCGAAACAAACTGAGCTCCCTCATGTGAACAGTCATTTCCCTTCTATCAACCATTCACGAAGGGCGGTAGTTTAATCACGAACAATTAATTGACATTACTTATCAAATGATGCCTATTAAAATTACCAAAAGCAATTACTCTTGCATTCTTATCAGAAAGAGAACACGTTTGTATGGAAAGTATTTCAAAACAAAAATCAAATACATGTATACCAGACATGTATGGTCACAATGACCATACATTGTGCTACACAGCTATTCATACTACCTAGCCAAGAAAAAATCAATATTAAGTTTTGATGAAATGTATATGTCTAAGTTTCTTCTATGATCAATTTATGAGAATAATGATACAAGGTTCAACATAAATTCCCTCTAAAGCATTTTACAAAATTAAAGTAAAATGAAATTTGCTAAAAAGTTTCAATGTACACTCCCAGTCTGAAATATCTCTCTGCCTGTGCTAAGGCCACACCTATCCCTTACCCTTTGGTTTATTCATCCTAAAATACTGAGTGAAGAGTATATTTATGAACTTCCTCATTGTTCAACTTTCACCCTCATAGATCTGTATAAATGCATCCTGCTGTGTACAGTAGTATCATTAACTTCTGCAGTCCACACAATATTCCATTCATAGTAAAATAATGTACTGTATGTTGGATGCTGGTTTTAGCTGCTGTCATTGGTGAAAAACTTTTTTTAACAGGTATGTTGTGTCAAAAAGTAGTACATCAATAGCTAGTTGTGAGTTACATGTATCCATTTGGCATATAACTCCAATTATCTGGAAGAGCTCAAACCCTAATGCTGAGGAATGTATTGCAGTCAAGTTTCATCAGGTATGACTTGAGATTTTATAGAGGGTGACTTATGTTCTCATCAAATGTAACTGCAAATGGATTTTGGATCCATTCATACTACGTGAAAAGTGACTCATTGGGTGAGGTCTGTCAGAAGTTTGGTTAATATTTTAAAATTCTTATCATTTTCTTTGGATATATTCATACTGCCAAACATTTCTGTGCTGTCACATAGGCTTTTCCAGTGTCACTTTTTGACGCATCCTGGAACTTTGTCAAAGAGTAACAAATTTTTGTACTCAGATCTTAAGGAGTGGTGATTAGTCTGCTGAGATTATCAATATACCTGATAAGTGAAAGAAGAGGAAGTTATCATCTCTTCAAAGTGTTGATCAAGTTGAGAATCAAAAATCCTGTACAGTCTTGCCTACTTCTTGAGGATTCAGATCTGGGATGTGACACTGTGTTGCTGGGTAGGTGTTTCCCAGTGTTCTGAAGGAAATATAATGCCTTCAAAGTGTTGGAAAACACCCAGTGACATAGTGTCACAACCCAGATCAGCATCTTCAATAATATGGCTGTGGGAACTTAAAATCTGACACACCAACTTCTTTCAGTTCAACTAGTCATTCAAGAACTTCTCCACTTGATAACAACCATACCTCTGTATACAAAATAAGTGATTTGTGGTTTGCCAACATTTCCTCATGTAATATTAGAAACATGCAAGAGTTCAAAGGTCAAGCTTTCACAAAATTCGTAACTTTAATGGACCATATCATCACCTACTGACAACCACAGACAGTGAGTTGCAAAGCATTCTGATTTGTACAAACTGTAAAACATTTTGCATGGGTAATTCTGTGTACTTTTATTCTTGTACCTAATGCAAAACAATAACTACCAACACAGCCCTTCTTGAGAAGCTGATAGTTCCTCAGCTACTCAAGAAATTGGACACCAAAGGGTAATTACTATGTTCACAACAGCCTGCCACTTGTCCCTGTCTTCTGCCAGGTCAATCCAGTCCATGATGCACTGTCCATGTGTGCCTAGTCTTCAAACAGAGCTATGTTAAGAAATATATTTTCTTAAGCCAAACCATGACATATTCAATAAACTATGTTTACCAAGATACTACAGCCAATTTAGTAACATTTTTCTAAGAGTTTTCATTAGGTGCAGTCCTGCAAATATGTGACTGTGCAGCACAGGGTGCTAGTTGGAAGAAACTTTGGGAACCTCTGCTTTAGTTCGAAGGCCTATAATTCACAGTGATAACACTTATGGGTCTGTGTATGTTCATGTCATGATTCTGGTCCCTGTAGAGGAGTCCTGAAGTCAGGAATGTGAAAGCCACTTAGGATATTGCAGATGACTATAGTAACAAGCTCAATTTCTTGATATTTTTAATTGCCAGTTATCAAATATCTTCAATAAAAAATTAATTTTTCCATCACCACCTGTGTGTACAACAGAATCATCAACTTCAGAAGCATTATAAAAAGAAAAACATATTGCAAAGTAACCATCAAGGCAAACATGCTAAATCATCATCAAAAATAAATTAGATTGTGTTGCAGTGTGCAACCTAGACTGAGAAACATTCATTATTATACATAATATTAACAATTAATCTGCATTCAGCTAATGTAAATGCAAGCATTCTGATAGCTGAGTTTTAAAGAGATGTGTCATTTTCATAAGGATCACAAAGCCTGGAGCTAAACAGTAAGAAGATTGGTAGAAATTTGCTAAACCATTTCGTTAATCATACAACTGAATCATCAGCAACTCAATTACAACATTACTTTCAAATCACCTCAGCATGATCTGCATTTTATTAAGCAGAATTTAATTCATTCCTAATGACATTCAATATCAAAGGAGTAGTTACAGGATATCACATCTTTAAATGGTAAATCACACAATATCTTCAGATATTCAGACATTATTTCTGAAATGTAGGTTTTCAAATCAGATGCATATAAAATCTATGAAATATTCTTAGTTTGTTATGCCTTGAGTATTCAAGGTATTTTAATGGAGCAGTGCCTAGGTTCAAAATATGCACATGGCAGGATGATGTACAAACAACAATCATGCACCGTTTTTTCATTGATCAGTACACAAGACTGCTCCCTGTTGTGACGCTTCAAGTAGTTTAAAGAGCAAATAAAAGACATGTTTTAAGGAATACAATTCTCTTATACATCCATGAGATGTTCACAAGTTAGGCAGGTTGTATTATCTTCTATAGGAATTAACATCTCATCCATAATGAACAGGGAATCCTTATTTTATATGAAAGCTATAATTTGTCACTTCCTGCCACTCTACTGTGAATACAGCAGTCATCTGGGTGGCCTACATTAATACTGTCAATAAGTGGACAGAATGTGGAAGTTTATAGTTGTCAGATAAAATAAGGACCCATATTAAGACTGAAAGCACCATAGTAAGCCACGTAACCAAAGGCACATCCCCACCATGAAGATAACAGTAATCAAATGGCAGAACAAAACTACAGATCAGCACACAGCATCAGTATGTAGAATATGATGGTGCAAGTCACACAAACTTCCCCTAAACAATACCTTATGAAATAATCATCATGCATACATCATAAATAGCTGTGACACTCACTTCATGGCTTTCAAAATTTGATCCTAGCTGTCATTCAATACAGGTTACATGTTTTAAGTTATTCAGTGTAAGAGGCCTTAAGCAGCTGCCATGACCTGAGAAATTTACTGCTTTATTTTATACATTTTTCAAGTATAACATTTTAATTATTTAAACAATGGTTATGGAAGCAAAAGTAACCTGCAAAAGGAATGTTGAACAATATCACCTTCTGTTTTTGGAAACTGAAGACCTCTGCTTACACAAATCAGAAAGCTCATGCCTATCTCCAGATTAAAAACAATTCTAATAAGCCACAACGATGATACATTATCCCACAAAGACAACACATTACCCTACAAAGCCAATACATTACCCCCAAAACTACAAATTACACTTTTCACAACATTTCTTCTCAGAACTGCTGCTTCAAGTAGAAGTCATAAAAAAGAAACAAAGGTACAAAATGCACCTGAGAATCATCCTGATATCCTTATATATCTGGTCAAATTTAAGTGTCACAAATCTTTCCTTTCTATCCTAAAGCCATGAAGTGTTTGCAGTCATATTATTTTGAGACATTTCCCTCTGCGGTGTTTACATTCTCCTCACTTGGACAAGACTTGCTTTCACCTACAACATTCTGTTGCACACTCACATTAGGTTCCGCATTCTGCACGATACGCGAGAATATCTCCGCATCTCTGTAACAACATAAACACTGCTACAAATGTTGAAACACACTACATAATTAATTATACAAGAAATGTAAACAATTTTTAAATAGATGGAGCATTCAGGTATTCTGATATGTAATGCTGTTTTGTTGGGTGAGTGGTTCCCGAAGATTCAGAGGAATGTGTGAAACCACTCACCCCAGGACACAGTATCACAACCCCGAAGACCTAGATCCTCAGCAACACTGCTGTGAAAACCTCAGATCTCATATTAAATTGTTTACCAAACATTTGAAATAAAAACCATCGCAATACCTGTGTTGTTTTTAATAATGCCTACTGCGTTATACCACCCACACACGTGGCCAACTAGTGACATCATCAGGGAGTTAATTAAACAGTTTACAAGGCAAATTATACAGCCTCACACTGACCTGTGTTATAAGATAAAATTCATAAAATATACCCTTGTGTAAAAATATGTACTGTCAATTGAGCTGTCTCTCTGCTGTCCTTTTGCACGTACATATTTTGGATGTGCAGTTGTTGTCAGGTGTAATGTACTTAACCTTTAAGTTCTGTAGTCAACTATATTTTGCAAACTATTTCTGTAGTTGATATGTAGTAAAATCGTCACTGGTTACCAGTGAGAAACCCTTCTCATATTGTGTTAGAATGTTGTAATGTGTGATGTCAAAGAAATCTTTGGCCTGTCACCATACATTGTTTCTGGAATCTGTGTATTAAAACTGTTTATTGACTACCCATCCAATGAGCCTTACGGCTGCTTGGTTGTTACATGTGGCTTACATCCAGTGGAAGTAGTAACTAGTTGTGCTAGAGGAAAGTAGACTTCATGGATCCCGGTCAAAACTTGTTTTATGGTGGTCTCACCTAGATGAATTGAAGACAAACTTCGCTGTTCCTTTATTCTGTTCATTGCTTCTGCATCTTGACTGACTGGAACGCAGTTTAACAGACCGTAACATTTCCAATGACACCAGTGGTCCTCTATGAGTTACAGATGGTGTACGACACTCTCCCTGGAGACGAAACACACCTGTGTTTGACTGCTATGCGCTTCATAAATTTGTTCTCATTTAACTCTAACAACACTGAATTAAATGTCTGCAACTGAAAAGTTTTAATTTCAGCATATTTGTATGCAATACTTACAAGCAGAGCAGAGGGTGTTTTTCTGAGCTGTACTTTGCGAATGTCTTCCACAGTAATGGCCATACGTGACACAGGTCTTGTGGACAGCGAACTGCCTGTCTGCTTTACAGTTTTCAATATGGTTTGTCCCTGACCAGGCACAGCAATAGAAGGAAGGGGAGGAGGAGGAGGAGGTGGAGGAGGAGGAGGAGGTGGAGGAGGAGGAGGAGGTGGTGGTGGTGGACAACATGCAGGTTGTGATGATGGTATATTTTTTAATACAGATAGATCGGAACTTGTTTCAACATTAGGGATTCTGGTCGCTAAGAGTTCCTGCAACTTCACAACCTCCTTCTCAACTGCAGAAAGACGCTGTTCCAATTGAGCATTGTGCATTCTGCATGTAAAGCATGATTTCTTCCCCAACTGGTCCGTCGATGACATAAAACTTTTCACTGATGAGTAACCCTGCAAAATTAGTCCATAAACAGTCCCTCAAAAAAAAAAAAAACAAAAAATGAGGTTTCCAATAAATAAGTAAGTAATCATGCGATATATTTAAAGGTAAAGGGAAAGTTGTCCCTATGCATGCCATTAAGACATATGGACGATAAGAGGTACAGATCCATGCTTTCTTAACCTCGACACTAGATGAGGTCAGTGGTCAGATCATACCTAGACCATTCTACCCATGGTAGAAAGCCCACCCTACTCACTGAACAGAAGGCTGGGTGGGCCCAAAAGCCACTCTGAACACTTTGGAGAAAAGAATATTTCTCACACCTGACATGATTTGAATGGCAATTCTTCATTTATCCAGACTGTAGTCTAGTCCTATGCTAACCCTGTTCCACAAAATATATGTAAAACATAAAACACAAGGTGTCCTAAATTTGCTGTACCGACATTACACTCATGTTCCAGGGAAACAATACTTATTTACAGCCAACTGCTGCAGAAAGTGACAATGATGGGCTAAAGAAATTGTTCAAATTATTACCCACCATGTTCAATACACATTTCACATCTCCTAAGCAGCGATTCATCAATAAAGTAGCGTTTCCTTAGAACGTGAATATAATCTTGGTAAAGCAACTTTCAGAACACGTGATATTATGCGCAGATGGAAGTACTGAAAAATATGGGCTCAATAACTTGGTCCAGTGACATACAGGGTAAGTAAGAGCAACAGATATTGACACTGTCAAGATACACAACTTCTGTCAAAAACATTTTCAATTTAGTGTAGATTTAATGAGATGAACAATATGACACTGAACATAATACCATTCTTTAACTGATCAACAGGGCTTCATATCCTATTTAGTCTATAAATTTACTAGCTGTGCAGTACAAAATCCATAAAACCTGACAAAAAATTCAGAAGACTGTAACTGAAACAGACTGACACACTCTATGCCTGTAAAAGTTTCTCTAATTTTAACCTCAAAAGAAAGAATGCCATAACATTTAAGTAATTATAAAATGCAAGGTGACTGAATAGCATTTATGACTAGGGTTAAATATTCCAAAATAATTACCAACAAGATGACACTTATGGACTATCCTTTATTTCACGGTTAGTCGTCCTTCACTCTACATGTTTCGAGCTTCAGGGAGCTCGTCATCAGGAGTTCACTTTTTTTCTGTACAGGCAGTCTCTGGCATACTGTGTAATCTTTTGCTGTATTCACCCGTTCT